>CEVE01072873.1_pt1 | contig 84099 bp, 82 predicted proteins | sample 356431 | NCBI WGS metagenome assembly CEVE01 (sample SAMEA2622764, study PRJEB7988) | marine metagenome | isolation source: saline water (ENVO:00002010), including
ACCGAGGTTCGCCGAGGTGTTCAGCCCAGCTGCACTAACCCCCCGAGCATTCATCTTTCTACTCGCCCACACTAACACTTTTTGTGGGCCTCTGTCCAATAGGCAATTTCGATTCTATCACCAATCCAATTCGAAGGAGAGTTGTGCACGGCCAAAGCGGAGGGGTAATACCCGGTCCCATATCGAACCCGGAAGTCAAGTCCTCCTGCGTCGTTTACTGTACTGTGGTGCGAGAGCCCACGGGAACTTGCGTCGCTGTGCCACTCTCTTTCACCTCCCCGCATCAACATTCATTCACTATGGGCGAAGCCATACATACAGGACAACACAGGTGAGCCTATGGGAATCTCGACCGGAGACATACTTGGACACGCTCAAGTTGGAGTGTATCTGAGTGTCATTGGTGATGTTTTGTTCCATCCTGCATCATTGGATAAGCCGGCTGTTGAAGAATTGCAATCTGCATTTGATTTGGAGTTACATCCATGTTTAATTGGCGGTTCAGCATTGCTAGGTTCTCTAGTTCGTGGAAATAAGAATGGATTAGCAGTAGCAGATATCGCAACTGAAGCGGATCTCGATGAATTAACCAGTTTCGGAGATATTGTAGTTCTAGAGAGTGGAGTAAATGCTGCAGGCAATCTCGTCACTTGCAATGACCACGGTGCAATAGTTAGTCCAGTCATTCCCGGCCCTGGTGCCGAAATGATTGGCGAGGTTCTGAAGGTTGATACCCTTCGTACGAAAGTTGCAAGTCAGGAAACCGTTGGTTCGATGACTGTTGCAAATAACAAAGGAATTCTTGCTCATCCTGATATATCTGCAGAAGAGGCTGAAATGATTGCGGAAATTATGCAAGTTCCAGTGATGGTAGGAACTGTTTGCTTTGGTTCGCCTTACGTTGGTGCCGGGTGTGTGGCAAGTAATTCCGATGCACTGGTAGGTTCAGGCTCTACCGGGCCAGAATTAAACAGAATTGAGGATGCTCTAGGCCTTATTTGAAGCTAAATTGCTGTAGGGGCAACATGGTCGTCTTCTTTGTCATCCTTGGACCGAACTCGATTCCACACATTAGTCATCAATTCATCATGATGTTCTTTACAATAGTGAAATCGACGATATGCTTCACGGAACGAATAGGCCTTTTTCCCAGTAGCTACAAGGAATCCCTCGGGGGAGAGACGGCTAATTTTTTCCCCCTCGGCTTTGCATTCAGGGTAATCGCAGGTCGGCATGGTTCTTCCTCAGGTGCTACTCAGTTTTGTGTTCTTCGGGTTGAATGATAATCAATGGGGAATTTGCCTCGATACTATCCCCTGGTTTGCAGTTAACTGCTGTTACTGTGCCAGAGAGGGGTGCTTGAATTTCATTTTGCATTTTCATGGCTTCTAAGATCATTACCACATCTCCTTCAGCGACGTTATCACCTTCTGCAACCGCTATCGAGACTATCTTGCCTGGTATAGTAGAGGAAATAGTTCCCGATTTTTTCCCCCTTCCCTTTTTTTTCCGTTTACTACCTGCCGAGTCTCCAACAGAACCACCTTCGATTTCTATGCTGAAACTCTTTCCTTCAATGGTAACATTCCATACTCCTTCTTGCTTTTCAAGTTCGACTTCGTACTCCTCACCGTCGACTTTGACTTTGCGTTTTTTCATGTTATCACCTAGTAGTACTTCTTCGGGTGCGGGCTCGAAACAAATTTCTTCTTCCAATTAGAGACCTTCTGTGATCGCGGGACCAGGCTTCTCCTCCATCTCTACCTTCAGAGGATTGTAATGCCTGCCCCTCTGCTTCCTCTAGCAACACTGCCAGTATCGCAGCAGCCCGCAGTAGGTCTTTTTTCCGAGCCATAATATACCTCACAAGGGAATGTTTCCATGTTTACGAGCGGGCCTAATTTCTTCTTTTTCTAATAAGGCGCCCAGTGCTTTAGTCAGTTTAGCCCTAGTCTCCCTCGGCTGAATGACATCATCTAGGTAGCCTAGGGAGGCGGCTCGATATGGATTTGCGAATGTGTCCTCATAATCATCGATTAATCTCTTACGCTCTCCTTCAGGATCGCCTGCAGAGCCTATTCTGCGACGATGAATAATCTGCACAGCACCTTCAGCACCCATAACTGCAAGTTGGGCCGAAGGCCAAGCAATATTGTAATCGCCTCTAATGTGTTTACTACTCATAACATCGTAAGCCCCACCATATGCTTTACGCGTAATTACGGTTAATTTTGGTACGGTTGCTTCAGCATAAGCATAGAGTAACTTTGCACCATGGCGAATAATCCCTCCCCACTCTTGACTGGCTCCCGGAAGGAAACCAGGAACATCAACAAAAGTTAGCAATGGGATGTTGAATGCATCACAAAATCTTACGAATCTGGCGGCTTTTACCGAGGCATCAATATCCAAGCAGCCAGCCAATACTTTTGGCTGATTTGCAACAATCCCAATGGTATGCCCACCTAGTCTTCCGAATCCAACAACAATATTTCCGGCAAAGTCTGCTTGTACCTCTAAGAAAGCTCCATCATCTAGAGTCGCTTCGATTGCGTCTACTATGTCGTAAGGTGTAGTGGGGTCATTTGGAATCAACTCGTCCAGAGTTTCACATTCTCTTTCAAGAGGGTCTGATGTTGCCTTTACCGGAGGCTTCTCAAGATTATTTAGAGGCAACATTGCGACTAAGTCTCTTACCAATTCTAGCGCATCATCATCGTTATCTGCTGTGAAATGAGTTACTCCTGACCTTGTTGCATGTGTTGATGCGCCTCCTAAATCCTCGAAGCTAACTTCTTCATTTGTCACGGTCTTGATGACTTCCGGACCCGTGATGAACATGTGAGCGGTCTGGTCAACCATCACCACGAAATCGGTAATTGCAGGAGAGTACACAGCCCCACCCGCACATGGGCCCATGATTACCGAAATTTGCGGAATTACTCCGCTTGCTCTTACATTTCGAAAAAATATCTCAGCGTACGAACCTAGACTAGCAACCCCTTCCTGAATTCGAGCCCCACCACTGTCGTTCAATCCAATTACGGGGGCTCCAGTCTTTAGTGCCATATCGAGTATTTTGCAAATTTTTAGTCCATGCATCTCACCTAAAGAACCACCATAAACTGTGAAATCCTGAGCGAAACAATACACGGTTCTACCATCAATAGTACCATGTCCACAGACTACGCCGTCACCAGGGATGACATTTCTATCCATATCGAAATCTCGACATCTATGTTCGACCAATCCATCGACTTCTACAAATGAATCGTCATCCAATAATTGTTCAATTCTTTCTCGAGCAGTCATCTTTCCACGGGCGTGTTGGGCAGCGATTCGCTTCTGCCCACCACCTGCTTCTGCCTGTGCCTTGCGGCGGCGCAAGTCATCGATACGTTCCTTCACGCCTGACATGGATGAGCATACAACGAGTCAAAGCCGCCCATGAGCATTCCTAATGATAGAATACCGAGCAAAATGTTCCAATCGGTTCATTGAAGGGTATCACAGATGTCGGAAGAACGACTTAACCATGCGGATAGTAGTCGCCAAACCCGGCCTTGATGGCCATGATAGGGGCGCTAAAGTAATTGCTAGAGCCCTAAGAGACGGGGGTCACGAGGTGATTTACACGGGTCTTCGTCGAACTCCTGATGAGATCGTTCGCATTGTTATTGACGAGGACGCTGGTGCAGTAGGCCTCTCATCACTCTCTGGTGCTCATTCAGTACTAATTCCAAGGGTTTGTGAAGGATTGAGGGAGTCTAGGATGGATAATGTAATCGTATTTGCAGGTGGAATTATTCCTGAGCATGACCGAGCAAGTTTGTATGATGTGGGGGTTAGGGCAATTTTTGGTCCCGGCACAACCTCTTCAGAAATACTGGAATTTCTTTCAACAATCGAAGAACGCTCCGAATCTGGAGAGCCAGTGGGGGTCGGAGAAGAGGCAGGGTGGCACTGGTGAGTGAACTAGGTGACTTGTTAGCTGAAGCTCGCTCTGGTAATCGTCGTTCACTTTCTAGATTACTTACACTTGTTGAAGAAGGCCATAATCCCCCAATAGAGAGAGGGATTGGCTCATCTTTGGGAATAACTGGACCACCGGGTGTAGGAAAATCATCTCTAATTGGAAAAATGATTGATGTATGGGTCAGGCGAGGAGAGTCAGTAGCAGTCCTAGCGGTTGATCCATCATCTCCTAGGAGCGGAGGTGCTCTTCTTGGAGATAGGATGAGAATGACAAATGCAGACTCTTCAGATTTGGTATTCATACGTTCACTTGCCACTAGAAACCATCCTGGTGGGTTGATGGATTGCTTGACACCTATGGTTGACATACTATCTGAATGTGGTTGGGATAATATCCTAATCGAGACTGTAGGTGCGGGTCAATCAGAGATTAGAGTGGTAGCATTCGCTGATAGAATACTGCTAGTGGATGGACCCGACAGAGGAGATATAATTCAAGCAGAGAAGGCGGGGATTATGGAGCTTGCAGATTTGATTGTAATCAATAAATCAGATTTGCCTGAAGCAGAAAGAGCAGCAAAGGCTGTGAAATCAGCATTGTCGGTTGCAGAGGATGAATTCACTCCCGAGGTTCTACTGGTGTCTGCCCATTCAGGGATGGGTGTAGAAGAATTGGTCGATGAACTCGAAAACACAACGACATCTTCCGAAAGAGAGAGGCTAAGAGTTCGTGAACGTTTGATTTCGGCTTGGGATTCTGCCCTACTTACTTCACCAGAATTAGATGATATTTTGCAAGCCCTTGAAAAAGGAAGTATAACTTTGCTTGATGCAGTAGATAGCATTCGTAAGGATGGTTGAATGATGAGTGAAATACCAGTTGATATCGATCACGCTAAGCACTCTGTGGGTGGAGCAGGTGGGCACTGGTTTCGTCGTGGGACTCATATTGCAATGTGCATTATCCCATTCGCATACTATCTGTGGGGAGATGAAATCGCAGGATTTGTGAATCTCACTCCTCGTGAATTTGTTATCGCAGTACTGGTATTCTTTGTCGTAATTGAGGCAATTCGAGTAAAGATGAAAATCGTAATCGTTGGTCAAAGAGAATACGAAGCTAACCAAATTAGTGCGCTAGGTTGGGGTGCTTTTGCGGTGTGCCTTGCACTGATTTTAGCCCCTCAAGAGGGAGATGGTCTAGAGGCTGGGAAATATACCATCCCATTGATTTGCGGCTTGACCTTTGTCGATCCAGTTATGGGTGAGGTGAAGAGAGCAAAGAAAGGGATGAAGGCGGCAATTCTCGTTGGTCTTTCAGTATCATATACAGTTTGGATGGCATCTGTGGCCTTATTTTCCACCCCCTTGATTGCAGCTTTATTTCTAGCACCTCTTACTGTTGCGGGTGAAGTTCCTAGAGTTAGTTGGATAGATGATAATGCTACGATGATTTTATTCCCTCTGATTCCTATATTATTGGTTCATTGGATATTCTGAATCCAGATGCCGAACTGAGAAAATCTAGTTTATTGAGAGTCACATTTACAACCCGATTTCTTCTGCGAGAGGGTGATAGACATGGCCGAGTCAGAGAAGTCAGAAGGGATTGTAGAGTCTCCTCTTTCACAAAATTTCTACCTATTTGTTTGGGCATTGGCCTCAGTAGCGTCTTTTGCAATATTCATCGCCTTCCCTGTTTGAAATTTTATTGCTAACTTTTTTCTATCCAACCACATCACTTTGATGGTGTAATCACCCCCGTGGTCTCAATATGTGCGGCATCGCTGGCTTACTCGGTAACGGTAGCCTCGAAGATGCTATTTCAATGGCGAGTGCAATAGGCCATAGAGGTCCAGATGGTTCAGGAGATTTTCAAGCAAGCGTAGAGCAGACAGATGGTTCAGTGGCATTTTCACATGCCAGATTATCAATAATTGACCTAGATGGTTCTCAACAACCGATACATAGCGACCATGGTTGTGTATTGATGGTTAACGGTGAAATTTACAATCATAAAAAAATTAAATCTGAAATACAAAACTATCCATTTCGAACAGCAGGAGATTCGGAGACGATATTGGCTTTGCATAGAGCCCATACTTGGAATCGCACACCTGGAGAAAATCCCGCACAGAGACATGTCGAATGGGTTTCAAAATTAGATGGAATGTGGGGATTTTCTCTTTGGGATCCTTCTGTAAATGAATTGATTCTCTGCCGAGATCCATTTGGAATTAAGCCACTAGTCCGAACTCAATTGTCTGATGGCACCTTACTCTTTGGCTCGGAAGTAAAGGCGTTCAGGGGTCACCCTGAATTTTCTGCAAAACCGGATGTTTCTGCTATTGCGGTCAGATTGGCTTACGAATATCCACTAGACCAAACAACACTATTCTTAGGGGTTACATCGGTAGGGATTGGGACAATTGAGACGTGGTCAATAGTAGAAGGAAAAGCAACCTTGACAGGTGTCGCGAGATATTGGAAACCTCATGTAAATCCATCTGATAATTGGAATCCTTCCAATAGCGCCTCTCGATTATTACAAAGTCTCAGTGATTCAATACAAGATCGTCTAATGGCAGATGTGCCCGTTGGAATTGTACTTTCAGGCGGCTTAGATTCCAGTTTAATGGCCGCATTGGCTCATGATGCAGCAGATTCCGTAGGCAAACCTACACCTGAATGTTGGACGGTTGCAGATAGCGAGGATAATGTCGACTTGCAGGCATCAATAATGGTGACAGAAAATCAGGACTTAGGTCATCACGTCCACATTATGGATGAAAATACAATGTGGAAGGAATTACCCAACTTTGTTTGGAATGGCGAGGACCTTGACATAACCGTGATGTTTTGGCAGTCTGTTTTTCAACAAATGAAAGGCAACGTTACAGTCGCACTTTGTGGACAAGGTGCAGATGAACTACATGCTGGTTACTCGAGATATCGAAACTTGCCTGCGCACTCAAATCTTGTAAACTCTAGAATGGATTTATCTGGAAAAGTCGATATCTCCGAAGACGATAGAGGTCTTGGGAAGCCATGGTCATCAGAAAGCATAATGCCGGAAGCGAATTTTGCAAATCTAAGTCAAACATTGGAATTCGAACAAACTAGAGGTCAAATGTCAAATTTCCAACTTAGGCTTGGGGATAGACATTCTATGGCACAGGCCATAGAAGCAAGGGTGCCATTCCTAGGTATGAGCCATGCAAAACTTGCGAATCAATTACCGTTGTCTTGGCGTTTGTCCAATGACGATGAAAAGATGGCATTGAGGGCTGCTGCAGACCTGACGAGTTTACCAAAAGAAATCATTAGGCGGCCAAAACTACCTGCTGGAACTGCAACGAGCCCAACCTTAGTTTCTGAAATAATCAATTCCCTTTCGACTCGAGCAGAGGATTGGGCGAGTGAATATGGAGTTCTGAGCAAACAATTGCTAGCCCAACCGGACATGGCAATTGGGATGAGAATATTCCATGCGATGCATCTTACTGAATCCGGCCCGAAACAAAGAACGGGAGATTTGTTAGATGTACTAGACGATGTAGGGCCTTGGCCTCAATAAACCAATTTGCCATTTTCATCAAATTGATTACCTTCGTGAATCAATAAACGAGTTTTCGTTTCAGTTCCCCCAAGGCCACTGTAATTTCCAATAATTCTATCTCCACGAACAACCCTATGACATGGCACGAGAATCGGCCATGGATTCATTGCCATTACCGACCCAACTGCTCTACTAGCTTTTGGATGACCAGCAGCTGTCGCGAGTTCAGCATAGGTAATCGTCTCACCGATTCTTGTTTTGTCTCGCAAATATCTGAGAACATTTCTTTGGAAATTTGTTAATTCTCGTTCGTCAAAAATCGGTAAGTTGTTGTTAATGCCTTCAAAGTAATTAGAAATCCACTTCCTAGTAGTTACTATGGTAGGGTCTTCAGGATTCCTCCTAAGGACTTCACCCCAACCAATCCTTAGCAAACCATGTTTGTTGGCTTCGAAATTTATTGCACCCAAAGGTGAAGCTACCCAGTCTTGAGCCACACTAATTCCTATTGATTTTAGTCCTTGAGATTTTCCTCAGACTCATTCCACCATTGTTGCTGATTTTCTGAATCATCTAAATCCTCTTTATTTTGCTTCTCGGAATCATTCTCAAGATTTTCTTGAATTGCTTCCATACCCACAATTTCGTAATTTGATGGAAATAGTGCGACAATAACTCCTGCTACTATTGCCCCTAACCCCCAGTATCCTTGTTGCTGAACTACAATTAATTCAAGCCCTATAGCACAAAGAAGAAGCCCTCCTAAATTAGAAATCCAAACTAAATTTTTGAATGTAGAGAGAGAAACACCAGTGGAATTCTCCGTTCTCTTTGGGCCAAATTCTGCACCAAACCTTACTGGGTCTTCCTCAGCCATTCAATCACCTATCTATCATAATTATTGCATCCGTTGGACAAGCAAGTACGCATAATTTGCATCCTGTACATGGGTCTCTGAGAACCCTTGCCTTACGGTTAACATCAACATCCATTATTGGACTCGCTAATGGGGTATCGTATAGTTCGATGGCATCATCGTCACATACAATCGTACATTGGTCACATCCAATACACAATTCTTCCTTTACCCAAGCAACTGCGTCTTCGCCGCCCTTTAGCTTAGCGCGTTCCTCAGCCCGCATCGCATTCATCATTATCCGAATGCGTTTTTGCTCACGAGCCCTTCGGGCTGCTAGGTCTAGGCCCCCTGTCATTCTGACTTGTGGTACCTGCTTTGACTTATCAAAACATGTTAAGCGAAAAAGGTTAGCCAAAGTGGATGTATGGAAATGAGTAATGCCACAAAGAATCCCACCAATGTTCCCTTTGCCATATTGGGTCTTCTATATCCAATAGCGATTAGAACCAGGAAGAATCCGATGATTAAATCACAAATCATACCAATCCAAGCGGCTTTCCATGACAGGCTAATTGCTACCGTTATTGTGGCTAATGGTCCGATCATGAATCCAAAGATCCAATCACTGTCAACCGTAGTCAACCATCTCACGCCTGCTTCTTTGCTTCGATTTGTCTAGCAAGGAAGGATACTACGTCAAGGATTTCAAAGTCATGTCTTGGATCCCCTTCAAACTTCAGACACTCAAAGTGGCTGACACATTTTGGACAACTTGTTAGCATGATTTCAGCACCTGTGGCTTTAACTTCATCGAATCGTTGTAATCGTAGAGCACGACTATTTTCATTGCAAGACATCATACTAGATACACCACAGCATAGAGCATCTTCTCCAGTGTGCTCCATTTCCACTAGGTCGACTCCATCAACAGCCTTCACTAGGTCTCTAGGTTCATCGTAGATGTTCATTTGGCGTCCAAGACGACAGGGGTCGTGGTATGTGACAGTTACATCTTCGTTTGTAGCTAAATCCATTTCGAATCCATTTTCGATTAGGTATTCAGTAGTGTGCATTACCTTCATTTCATCTAGTTCGTAATCCATAGCAAAGGTACGGAAACACTCTGCGCAAGACGTGACCAATGTGTCAATCCCACTTTCTCCAAGTTTCTTTTGATTGTAGGCCTTGAGCTTTTCAAATACCTCAGTCATACCCTGCCACTTTTGATCGTGGCCACAGCACTTGAGGAAATCTCTTCCAAGGTAGGTTACATCCTTGCCCATTTCTTCAAAAATTGTGAAAGCAGCGGAAGTTGTCTCACCAAGATTCATCTCTCCTTCATTCACATGGCTAAATATCATTTCTTGATCTATGTAATCTACACAACCAGGATAATACCCGACGCTTGAATCTATAGGGTATTCTTCAACAGGGATGAATTCGATATCTGCATCCTCTTCCGCTTCTGCAGCCAATACTGCTTGAAGAACAGTATGAGGTATTTCTGCTGCAGGAGGGCCTCCGACAATTAGATTTCTTCTGATGTCTACATATGAGTCATAATCTACGAGTTGAGGGCAGGCGTTTGTACAAGCGGTACATGTTAAGCAAGAATACAGCGGAACGCCGTCGTCTTCATTATTCCAAGTGTTGTAGATGATGTTCAGCTTATCGCCAGCGTTGAACAATCTTACAGGACATGCATCATCGCACAAATCACAACCATAACACTTGTTCATTTCCCACTCGTATCCCCTAGCCATGCTACGCATGAGGAAGAAAACAATCGCACCGACACCTAAACATGGAACGAATATAGAATAGGTTAGCTTAGCATCCAAACTCTTTGGGTTCTTCTCGAATGTTGGATTTTCTAATGTCATTGTTGACAATTCAGTTCCCGCTGGGAGATCTGCTCGGTTTGCAGCAGCCCCATTTTCATCCAGTAGAAGAGGTTGGAAAGCCACTGCTGAGTAATCGGTAATCATGGTGACTGATTCGTTAACTCCGCTTGATGTAACTTGGTAATCTAGGCGATAAACACCGGGGGTTAATTTTAGTGTGGTACTGTCACAAGAGCCCTCTGCTGTCCAGAGTATATTTCCTGCGTCGTTTGAAAGAGTCAGGTCTTGAGTGTGTGTACCAGCGCCTCTTTCGGTGGTTCGGAAATTGCAACCAACATCAACGAAGACAGAGGAAACGCCCAAATCTTCGATCTCAATTACATCACTCCATGATTTACTGATACTAGTGCCATCATTTGTTCCGATGTATTGATAGGATTCTCCACCGGAGTTCTTTCCATCGAATGAATGGTCGTTGAAGCCCTCAAAATCAATAATTAGACGTTGGGTTGGTTGATAGATTCCCCAATTAGACCAATGTACTGCAGGTATCACGCACCATTTTTCAGGGTCATAATCTTCATCCAATGTATCCCAAACACCTAGGTCTGATGATTCAGAGAAAGTTAGACATTCATCTTCCCAGTCCTGCCAATCGTCTCCTTTGCCGTAGTACACCAAAGTGTCTGATGGTTGGCCTCGCATGGTTTCCAATTCTTCGATATCATCCATTGCTCCTAGGCCTCCGTAGTCCCAGAAACCTCCCTCATATATTGGCCAGGTCACAGCTGAAATTAATACTGCGAGAATCAGAGAACCAACTGCTACTTGCTTCCCCATGGAAGGCGTCAATCTAGCCCCTATGGAATTAACAAGGGACCATCTGATAGCGAAGAATAAAACAGCGAAGATGAAAATTCCTGTGAGAATCCATGGCACTGCGTTGAATACTTCTGCTGTCCAAGGTGCCTGTCTTCCACAGTCGAAGATATGTTTTGAATTCGCCCAACAATAATCTGTTCTATCTTTAGCGTATAACTCTAGGAAGATATTGATTGAATATACAGAGATAAACCAAACGTGGGCGAGATAGACTGCTCCTGCAGTAGCAAACCATGGGTCTTCAACACCTCTCTTTTCACGTCCAGGAAGGAAAGGTGGTAGCGCTAGAATACCTACTGGGATTCCGGTAAGCGCAGCACCCCACCATGCTGCATTCCAAGAAATTACAGGTGAACCGAGGAACTCTCCGATAGGTCCGGCCGGAATGACGAATTGAGGTAGATATTCTCCCCATCTAAGATATCCATAGGAGAATAAAACATACCAATCTGGGAAAACGAACCCTGCTTGGGCAAATGGATCAGCAGCACTGTGTAGTGGAGGCGGAATTAGCCAACAATAGAAACATAACACCATCAACATAGATGCAAAGATGATTGAATCTCTCAGTACTTCTGTTGGCCAAAATGCATGCCCCATGTGGACTCGACGTCGCTCTTGTTCAGATTCCAAAAGACTACTTTTCTCTCGAACATAGGTGTCGGCTATGCGTCCAAATCTATCGATCATTCCCATGAGATACTCCTCCAATCAATGCGGCTCCGCAATACCTTGCACCCAGACGATGAATAAGTGAGCCAGAATCAATGTAGTTACAACAACTGGTAGGATGAAAACATGCAAGAAATACATTCTTGTTACAGTTTGGCCAGAAAGTGAAGTCCCTGCAAACATAGCAGTTGCGATCCATCCTCCAATTAGAGGAGTGGAGTTTGCCATGTTGATTCCAATTGTTGCTGCTCCGAAAGCTAGGCTATCCCACGGTAGGAGATACCCTGAGTAACCGAAAAAGATAGTGAAGAACATCAAGGCTACTCCAATGAGCCAGTTCAACTCTCGTGGATTTCTGTATGCACCTGTGAAGTAAACCCTGCACATATGCAAGAATACGGCTGCTACCATGAAGTGTGTAGTCCAATGGTGAATAGATCGAATGATATAACCAAATGGCAATTGAGTCATGATGAATTCCATAGAGGAATAGGCAGGGGTGGGGTCACCCTCACCTCCAGGGACATAGTATAGTCCTAGAATTGAGCCTGTGATTACTAGAATAACGAAGGCCAAGAAGGATATTCCACCAAGGCAATATAATGGATACCAATACCAAATGATTCGCAGTTTGTATTTTTCAGCGTGGGTAAGAGGCATTTGCCTGTGGACGCTGTAGTATGCATCTCGGCTCATCCCCCAATAATCTTGAATCCTAAATCTAGTATCCAACCAAGAGAAAGCCCAGAGGAATGTTTTCTCAGCCAGTCCCATGCTTCCAGCGCTGGTTTCTACAGCCCTCAAGATATCCTTTCGAGGCATATCGTCCCGTTCCTTTCGGAGAGTGAACGCAACAAGCACAACAATGAGTGCGATGAATAACCATAAAAACCAAAATTGTAACATTTTTTCACCTTCAATCGCAATATGTGTACCAATCGATAAAGTCCGGTAGTGCTTCGATAATATCGCCAGACTTGACCCAGGGGATTAGAGGTAATCCGTATGGTGCTGGACCTCCAGTTCTTCGAATGCCAACAAAGTCAAATTCTGCACCAGATGATCGATTTCTGCTACGGTTTTTCTCGATAGCAGTGGGGTCGAATCTACTAGAATGACAAATGCAGAATAACTTGTTTCCACCAGCATCAACTGCACCCGGAGTCCATTGGTCATTTGTGAAATCATTCTGAACAAGTTGCCAGCCGGGGATACAACATAGGTGGGTACATCGAGAGAAAATCAAAATCAGATTATCGTGAATGGATAATGAGGCATAATCTGGATTCTCTTCTAGTTCATATCCACTTCCAATATATTTCCCACTCTCATTGTAGCCATCCATGAATTGGAACCTTGGAACGTTTGTAGTAGCGGCCTTGGAGACATTTTCTTCGTGCGGGACGTAAACCACGTTCACTGGCATCCCTGACCATACACCTTGCGCTCCGGACATACCTGTGCCACTGTTTGCAGCCGCATCAACAAAAGCAGAGTAGTTCATAGGTTCAAGATGCCTATCTCCATACCAAGCAGAATCTTCTGCACCGGTAGGAACCCAGAATCTGACAGCGGAATCTCCTCCGGAAGAATCGGCAGTACCCATTAGCAGTGAAGCAAACCCGATACTACCAAGGCTAGCCATGGTGATGACTCCGGCCGCTGTATTGAATGAGTGGCGCATAAACTCCCTTCGGTCAATAGCAGGATTCGAATCTTCCCACCAGTTTTCATCGTCACTGGGAAGGGGCCTTAGTCGAAATCTTCGCGCCATCATTCACACCTCATATTGCTTCCACCCATCCGAGTCGTTTGAAGTAATGTATTTGTTTCTTCTATGCTTGACAATAATTACATCAGGCATTACAAATCTCAAGTAAACTATACCCATCAAAATCACTGTGAGTAGAGTCATCGCAAGATGGAAGGATAGTCGCTGCTGATCCCAATGATTGTAGAGACCATAGGAAAGCGTTCCGGCCCAATATAGAGTCCATAGAATTCCCCACATAGCAAATATGATGACAAGCCAAGAATCACTAGAAGGTGAAATACTGGCACGAATAATCGTCCCTGGTTCTGGGTCATTGAATACCCCTTGGTCTACAGCGTTCTGGTAAGCATCCTCACTTAACTCAACTTCAGACAGTGCATCGCGGGCGTCCTCTACACTGACTTTGCCTGCCTTAACTTCACGCAGAAGTTTCATCACAACATCGTCTCTCATAGTTGATCACCTCGGCGTAGGTGCTTGATTCGTAACTTTAGCAAATTACTTCTTCCGACGTAATGTCTCGAGAATCCATATCTTAGGAAGAATCCGCAGAATAGTATGACTAGAATAACGGCTGCAAACCCAAGCAGACCTAGCCAGTGTGCTCGTAGCTTAGCGCCCATGTGGTGAAGATCGACATGTGTTTCTACTGGTGCCGGAGGCTCTATCTCACCATTACCACTGAAAACGGTTCTTGTATCTCCTGCATCTTCTCCTTCCTCTAGAGACACTGAAAGCCGATTCCATCTATCGAGTTCACTTGGGATTCCGTCGCCATTGACAGAGTTTCCTACCAACCAAATGGTGACAGGGCCAGCACCTGTTTGGGGGGCGGTCCAAGTTATCATCCAAGTTCTATCTGAGGTTGCAGCACCGGAACCAGTATGGGTTAAGCTTGCTCCATCTTCTTCCCAATTTTGGACTTGAGTTTCAAACCCTTCAGCTGCGGCTAGCAAACCTCCGCTCACTCTCATGGCGAACCCACCAGTGTTGGAAGTAGAATCAATATCAGGGCCTCCGATTAATTGAATGGTAAGTGTGTAAGTTGTCTCTGCTGAATAGTGATATGGGAGTCCATCTAAGATTACAGTCACTGAGTTGTCAGGTAATTCATTGTGGCAAGTACAACCTGCAAGAGCCACATCCCCGTCACCATTTTCATCTCCACCGATTCCATTTGAATATCCTTGTGTTGAACCAGCCAATAATATGGCGAAACAGCCTAGAACTACAAGCCGATGAAAGGTCGGTAGATGCACTCTCATCATTGGACCTCTGACACCTATCTCATTCCAGCAGATTGAGGGCTATCAAGGTTTCAGTTTGACCCCTTCGGGGTCGTTTATTTTTTGGGAAATATTTCGCAGCAATCTCTGACGGAGAAAACTCAAACCAAATCACCGTCTCGTCCGGTTTATGGCGGGGCCTGTTTGGAAGAATATTTACCGCCTCAGCGATGAGCAAATTTCATCTCTAGACGAGGCTGAAGAGAAGATGGAAAGGTTGGATATTTCGGAGGCAGAAAAGATTCTTCTTCGAATGTTAGAAGAAGAACCAAACTGCGTACCAGTCCTAAATAATCTAGCCCACATGAATGGAAGGTATCTTTCAGAGTTTGAAAAGGCTGTTGAATACTACGACATGGTTCTTGAGATAGAACCAGACAATGCTTGGGCAAGGGATGAAAGAAGACGATATCGTCGTTATCTTACCTACGATTGACCCGCAGTTTGAAGGCGCGTCTGTTCTCCAATGGCATGTATGCACGAGGGCGCGATACTCATCGCTGGAGTCGGTGGCCTTGGTTGTGCCTGGGCTGTAGCAGCCCACCAACAGTGTGCTGACCTATCCGATCTTCTATTGATAGATGCTGATGAAGCCTCGTTTAGGGGCTCAGGTCAAGCGCATTGCCTACACCTAGACGCAATAGGTGATGGAAGTGGAGCGGCAGCTCTCCCTAACCTTGCAGCACATCGATTGAGTGAGGGCCTCGGAGCTATCGAATCATTATTGGACAAAGCAGAATTATTGTTCATAATGACTGGTTTAGGCGGGGGTACAGGTTCTGGGGCCGCAAGTGAACTTGCAAGAATCGCACGCGCAAGGAATTGTATTGTGATGTCTATAGCTGGTCTGCCATTTGCTGAGCAACCTCTTCGAAGCGCTATCGCAAACACGGCTTTACCTGCTCTAGAGGGGCAATCCCATGTCTGTATACGCGTCAGTATGGAAAGACTTGCATGGTATGCAAGGGCAAGAGATGAGGATTGGCAATCCGGCTCTGGTTGGATCCAAGATTTAGTCGAAGGCCTTGTTACAACTTTGGCCAAAGTAGGAAAACTCAATCTTGACTTAATGGATCTTCGAACAGTAGTAGAACACCAAGGTGGAGCCACTTTAATTGTGGGGACAGGCAGTGTTGTAGATCCTTTGCAGGTTGTAGAGTTAGCTAGACGTTCTCCGCTAACTGAAGTAGATGTGTCAGGAGCAAAGGGTTGTTTGATCCAAGTTGAAGGTGGACCGGACATGACTTTGCATCATCTAAATCAATTAAGCGAATCATTAGTCAGTTCTCTACACCCTGATTGTCAGGTGATTTTAGGAGCAAGAGCTAGCGATGAAATGGTGGGTAGGTTACGATTAGTTGCAGTAGTTAGTGGCCTTTCGTAATTGTAACCGACGTAATTTTCTAAGTTCAATCAAGCGGGAACTCGTTAAGCATCGACCTACTCGCCGAAGCATGGCTCGGCAGAGCAAAGCCTCCCGTGGCAAACATCGTTGGATGGGTTTACGAATAAACAAAGGTGAGTTATCTCGAAATTCTGTAGGCAAAATTATTGAACAAAATTTACCGGACATTAATTTCCGATTACTCGATTGTTTGTCGTCCCAATCAGATACATTGGCGATAATTAGGTTAAATCTTGAAAACAAAGAATCCGCTAGGCGAAAATTGCATTCAAACCCAGAAATAGAATCTTTGACTACTTCCGGAAAGATTAGGTTGGTTAGAGAACGTATGGGGCTTCCAAGACCACCTAGAAAGTAATGGAAAAGTCATCAATATCAGATATTTCGTATTCCGAACTATCTGAATATGCTCTCAAACTGCCAGCATTAGAAAGGCCAACAATATTTACTTCCCTTCCCTCAAATTTGGCTACCACGCCTGTGGATAGAATGTCACATAATTGGGCCCAAGATTTCTGTTGCCATAATGTATTTTCAATAGAATCTATTGGCGGTGTAGAATCCAAAATTGATCCTATTGCGGCATCAATAATTTGAAACATCTCGTTAGAGTCAATCTCCCCGAAATATTCAGTCCATCCAGAATAGGAAAAACCTTCTATTTCTCCCCCATTCTTGTTTAATCCAACACCGATCCTAATTGTTCCATCATATGTGCTAGATTCAAGTAAAATTCCGCCGCATTTTCTACCCTGCCAAATCAAGTCATTTGGCCATTTCATTTGGACTCCTAATGCTTCACAAATTGATGCTCCTATTGATACTTGTAATAGCCCCGGATTCAATTGATTTAATTCCTCTAATTTAACGCTCCAAGAGGCTATCATGTCACCTTGATTTGAATGCCAAATTGCCCCTTTCCTTCCTCTCCCGCTAATCTGTTCTCCAGAACGAATTCTCTGCCACCCAAAATTAGGTAAATTTCGTGCCTCATCCATGGTCGAATTTGTCATTTCTAGGTAGATGGGTTCTGAACCAAACCCAGGTCTCCAGAATGCTATAACTTCTAGGGTATCGTCTCCAACTCTTTCGACTGCCAAAGACCTTTTTGACCAGCCTTTCCTTATCCATGTTAATGGTGAATTTTTTGGATTCGAATCAGAGTTTATTAGAAGCACAAATATCGTTCCATTTTGACTTTCTTCATTTGCTAGCTCGAGTAATTGTTCAGACCAACCTGTAATTCTCTCATCGGTTAAAGCCGCTTCTTCCATTGGCCCAAGTATATTTTCTAAATCCGGGGTTAGGTATGGTAAATTCCATACGACTAAGTCCGCATTATCGGGTAACTTCCAATGTTCTTCCCCAACGCCTCCCTCTTCTACTGTGACTCTATCGTTCACTTTTGCAACTTCCGAGTTTCCTTTTGTTGCAACTACGGCCAGTGGATTTACATCAAAGGCGGTTACATTCCAGCCTTCCAGAGCCTTGGCAATTGAAATTGCCCCTGAACCACATCCAATCTCGACCAAATTTCCTGGTTGCAAATTAATGCGTTCCAGCCCCTTAAGCAACAGTTTAGTGTCTCTTCTGGGTGGGTAAACAGTAGGCGGCACAATCAACTTGATAGAATTCTTATCGTTTATCTTGAAATCATGAACCTTGGAATGATCTGAAGAGGAGTATTCGACCTCTCTGGATATTTCACTAGTGCCCATTTTATCACCTTAATTGCGCAAACCTTTATTCATGGAAGTCCTTACTTCTTTCCGCTCTCTCGGCCCCCAAGAGGGTGAATGGTCCAGCCGTGCCTATGCTACGCATAGACCGTCACTTTCTTAAACACCCCTTCGGACGACCGGCAGCCCAGCACTAGCCATGGGCCTGTAGCTTAGTCAGGTAGAGCGCCGGGCTTTTAACCCGGTGGCCGGGGGTTCGAATCCCTCCAGGCCCGCCTGACCAAGCCTCAGGCACACGGTTTTCTGGGTTTTGGGGCGGCGTAAATGGCAGTTAAGAGTTCTACAAAAAAGCGTCTAATCGAGTTGGGCATAGATGCAGAACATGCCCACAAACTCGCTGACGACGCAAACATGGATGCAATCAAGCGAATGACGGTTGAGGAAGTTTCCGAAAAGACTGGAGTAGCGATGAGCGATGCAACACTCGAGAATATCATGTCCATTATCAGAGAGCACAACACCTCTCGTCGACGCAGTCGTTCCGGCAGAATTACAATTTCAAGAAAGGCATTGGAACTAGACGACATCCCTCAGGGTGACGATCGCTTTAATGTCCTAAATCACATATTAGTTCCTCACCATGAATTGGTCTCACAAGAAGAAGAGTCCGCAGTATTGTCTCATTGGGGTTTAGAAGTTCCTGACAATGAAGGCGGAATTAGGATTGCAAAGGAATTATTGCCTAAGCTTCTAATTACCGACCCTGCCGTTCAAGCTATCAAAGAAAAGGTAGAGTCGGAGATAGATGATTTACCTGCTGGATGGCTTGCAAACAGAGTAGTGCGAGTAGTTCGATATAGCCGAGTTGCCGGTTCAAGTACCGCATTCAGACTAATCGTGGAGAGTGCTTGAGGAGTTGAGAAGATGAAGGAAATCGTAGAGAGTTATTTTCAGCAAAGAAGCTTGGTTAACCACCAATTAGCATCCTACAATGATTGTATTCCATCTACCGACGGTAAATTAAGCCGAATGGAAAAAATCGTTCGAAATATTCGCATTGGAACTGATGAGCCAGTAGAAGACGATGACGGTGGAATAATCAAACTGGACGTTCTAGACAAAGAGATCGTCATCAGAATGAAGAATATTCATCTTGGCCGCCCTACAATCCGGGAAGCAAATGGCGCAGAACATCCTGCGACCCCATTAGAGTGCAGGCTAAGGAAACTAACTTATTTCTCACCAGTGCACCTAGATTTCCAAATTATCCGAGATGACAAACCAACTCCGGATATAGAAGAGAGGGTGCACATTGGTAACCTCCCAATTATGGTTCGTTCTGCTCAGTGTAATCTACACGCTAACCATATCTCTCACCTATGTGCTGATGACGATAGAAAGTTATCACCTCACACTTCCACAGAGGATGCTGAGAGATTAACTGAGTTACTACGTAGAGCAGGAGAAGACCCTCTAGACCCTGGTGGCTATTTCATTATCAACGGTACAGAAAGAGTACTAATCTCGATGGAAGATCTAGCGCCAAACCGAGTCACTGTGGAGAAGAATAAGAAATATGCTCATGAAACAGAAGTTGCAAAGATTTTCTCACAAAAAGATGGAGTTAGAAAGCCACTGAACATAGAAAAGCGCCGTGATGGTATGCTTATGGTTAAGATTCCAAGTGCAGGAACAACTCCAATTCCAGTGGTTCTGCTAATGCGTTCTCTCGGCATGGAGAATGATAAGGAAATTTTCACTGCAATTGCAGGTCCAGCTGAAGCGATGAAGTATACTGTTGCTAATCTAAACGATGTCAAAGATAACGAAGAATATAACGTAGAGACTTCCGAGGAAGCCCTTCAATGGCTAGAGAAGAAATTCGCCGCTGGTCAGCAGAAGGAATATCGAGAAGCGAGAATTCAGAATTTGTTGGACAAGGAACTACTACCTCACCTTGGTTCAGGCCCCGAACACCGAGAGAAGAAAGCAATATTCCTCGGCCGAATTGTACGCCAAGTCCTTGAAATGGCAATTACAGACCAAGACCCTAATGACAAGGACCATTACGCTAACAAGAGAGTTAGATTAGCAGGGGACTTAGTCGAAGATCTATTCCGAGTAAGCCTTCAACAACTTGCACGTGATCTAAAGTATCAATTAGAGCGCCATCACAACAGAAAGCGCGAATTAAGAATCAACGCCTGCTTGCGACCTGATGTTCTAACTCAGAAAATAATGCACGCTTTGGCAACCGGAAATTGGGTTGGCGGACGTAGCGGTGTCAGTCAACTTCTGGACAGGACTACCTATCTTGCGGCTCTGTCACACATGCGTAGAGTAACGAGCCCCTTGGTTCGCAGCCAACCTCACTTCGAAGCTCGAGATCTGCACCCCACTCAATGGGGTAGGCTCTGTCCAAACGAGACGCCCGAAGGGCAGAATTGTGGCTTGGTCAAGAACGCATCTCAGATGATTGACGTCTCAGAAGAAGTTCATGAGAACGAGGTAAAGCAACTCCTAAGCGAAGCAGGAGTTGATTCTTCACCTGCCGGATGGGCTGAAGGATTCCGTGTACACGTTAATGGAGACATTTTCGGATTACACAAAAACGCCACTAAGTTGGTTAATCAATTCAAGCGTCGAAGGCGCCAGGGAAGAATCCGTCCCGAGGTAAGTATACGATATGACGGGGCAAATAGAGATATTTTCATCAACACTGACAGAGGTCGAATACTGAGGCCTCTTTTGGTCCTCGAAGACGGTGATTTGGTACTTTCCAAAGACCATCTCGACTTGATAAAATCAGGAGAATGGACGTTTGCTGATTTAGTATCAAACGGTGTAGTTGAATGGGTGGATGCAGAAGAAGAGGAAGACCTCCTTATTGCACCTCGGCCGTTCGATTTACCTATGGTTTCTCCAAAGCATGGTCGTCCAATAAATCCAGCTTCCGTGGAATGGGTAAACCTAGGTGCTTCTCAAATTAAGAAAGCAAAACTACGCGTAGAAGTAAAGATGCCTAATGGGGATTCGGAGATAGAGAATTTCAGTGTACCACTAAACTACTATCAAGAGGATCTTGAGGCTATTCTACGAAAGCAGAAGAGGCAAAACACAGTTCTCGCCTACACTCACGTCGAGATAGACCCTCAACTAATTCTAGGTGTATGTGCATCACTAGTGCCTTATCCTGAGCACAACTCTACTCCAAGAGTTACCGGTGGTACAGCAATGGTGAAGCAAAGCCTTGGTCTTCCAAGTGCAAACTACCGCCTAAGGCCAGATACCCGTATGCACGTAATGCATTATCCACAGCAATCAATTGTCGGAACACGCTCGATGAAGACTACTAATTTCGCCCAAAGACCGGGCGGACAAAATTTCGTTGTGGCTATATTGAGCCATCATGGATACAACATGCAAGACGCCGTGGTTATGAATAGAGCAGCAGTCGAGAGATCGCTGGGCCGCTCATCATTCATTCGCACATACAATGCCGAGAACAAACAATTCCCTGGTGGACAAAAAGAGCAAATTGAAGTTCCAGGAACTGGACTTGACGAGGTAAAGGGCCTCAAGTCTTGGGAGAGCTACGTCCACTTAGAAAGGGATGGTCTTCCAACTCCAGAGACTCATTTGTCAAGTGTTGGTGCAGATACCGGAGTCTTAGTAGGAAAAACAAGCCCTCCAAGATTCCTTGAAGAATCACATGGACATTTCCTACAAGCCCAAGAACGCCGAGAATCATCAATGATGGTTCGTAATGGTGAATCTGGATGGGTAGACAATGTATTCGTTACAGAATCACTCGATTCCGGACTTCTGTGCCGCATCACTTTGAGGACAGAAAAGGTACCTGAATTAGGTGATAAATTCGCAAGTCGACACGGTCAGAAGGGTGTAATTGGCAGACTCGTAGATGAGAAGGATATGCCATTCACTGTTGACGGTATCGTTCCCGACCTAATTATCAATCCTCACGCTATTCCATCTAGAATGACAGTAGCACACGTTTTAGAGATGATTGGTGGAAAGGTTGGTTCCATGGAAGGTCGACAGATTGACGGTACTGCGTTTAGCGGAGAAAAGGAAGAATCACTTCGCTCTGGACTACTTAGAAATGGTTTCGCGCACACAGGAAGAGAACCGATGATTAGCGGTGAAACCGGAGAAGCCTTCCAAGCTGAAATTTTCACTGGAGTAATTTTCTATCAGCGCCTACACCACTTAGTTAGCAGCAAACTGCACGCCCGAAGCCGTGGTCGAGTACAAATCTTGACTCGACAGCCAACAGAGGGACGAGCCCGACAAGGTGGTCTCAGGTTCGGAGAAATGGAGAGAGATTGTCTAATTGCCCACGGTGCTTCGATGGTAATCAAAGATAGACTGCTCGATGAATCGGATGGTTGGCCACTGATGGTTTGTAACAACAGTGGCTGTGGACATATCGCGTATTATGATTGGAAGAGGAGGACACCGGTTTGCCCGGTCTGTGGCGATCGAGCAGATGTTCATTCGGTACAAACCTCCTACGCTTTCAAGCTACTTCTGGACGAAATGAAGAGTCTTGGAGTGGCTATGCGCCTTGAATTGGAGGACCGAAGATGAGTGCCCGTGGAGTAGCAAAAATCCCAAAGAGGATAGATTCGATCAAGTTCAGCCTAATGGATCCAAATGAGATTCGAAAGATGTCGGCAGTTGAAGTAAAGACAGCAGACACTTACAAGGATGATGGACACGCGTTCAAGCAAGGATTGATGGATCCAAAAATGGGAGTCATTGACCCAGGAATTCGCTGTGAGACGTGTGGAAATAAGCATGACGAGTGCCCGAGTCATTTCGGGCATATCGCGCTTGAACTACCTGTTATGCACATCGGATTCACCGCTCTAATCAAAACGGCTCTGAAGTGCACTTGCAATGAATGTAGCCAAATTCTTCTGCACAGTGCAGCAGACACTCACCCTCTAGATCCAGAAAAGTCTGAACAAGATTACTACCGTGACCGTGTTCATGATGTAATGCGAAAGCATGGTGTAGGTTCCACTGAATTCAAGAAAATCATCAAGGAAATCGAGAAGGAATGTTCCAGCGCCAAGCGTGCTATTTGCATGCACTGTGGCGCGGAACAAGGTAAGATTCTCCTAGACAAGCCTTCTACTTTCAAGGAGAAGAAAGCCGACAAAGGGGAACACAAGTTGAATGCAAGAGATATCCGAGAATGGCTAGAAAAGATTCCAGACCAACATTTGATATTCCTTGGAATGGATAGCAATTCTAGTAGACCTGAGTGGTCAATAATGAAGGTTCTTCCAGTGCCGCCAATAACAGTACGTCCATCAATTACTTTGGATAGCGGAGATCGCTCCGAAGATGACCTCACTCACAAATTGGTCGACGTTCTCAGAATCAACCAACGACTACGAGAAAACCGTGACGCTGGAGCACCGCAATTAATTGTTGAAGATCTCTGGGAATTATTGCAATACCACGTTACAACATATTTCGATAATCAGACCAGCGGTATTCCACCAGCAAGGCACCGCTCTGGAAGGCCTCTGAAGACTCTTTCACAACGCCTCAAGGGTAAGGAAGGAAGATTCCGAAGCAATCTTTCCGGAAAGCGAGTTAACTTCTGTGCTCGTACTGTAATCAGCCCAGATCCAAATCTTGGAATTAACGAGGTTGGTGTTCCAGTTCAAACAGCCAAGGAATTGACAGTTCCAATCCGTGCAACTAGCAGGAACCGAGAACAATTACGAAGGATGATTATGCGTGGGCCGGATGTCCATCCTGGTGTTAACTACATTATCAGAGGAGATAGTTTCAGAGTAAGAATCACTGATAGGACAAAATTCATCTGGGCTGGATTCCGTTGTTTGAATCCAGATTGTCATTGCGGAAGCGACGAAGAGCCCTATGATGGATATCGGCCAGACCTCAACACAGTACTCCCTGCACCAAACTTCCTTCCTGGGCTTGAACTAATGAAGCAGATGCGAAGGAATGAACTGGGTGACCTCGAGGATGTTTGGTCAGTAGATCTTGACACAACAATTTCCAACCTACGAGGTGAAGACGAAAATGGTCGTCAACTAGCTGAGGACGACCCTCGAGCAATTATCCATAATCGATGGGTATGGGAGCAGAACAACCCTGACGAATATTTCCCAGAGCACCTTGAAGTGTACTGCCCTCATTGTGGCAGTCCTGCGGTGGAAGACGAGCACGGTAATGTATACCGAACTGAAGTTGAAGACAGACTTTCAACTTACGATAGGGACGGTAACCCGCGACCTGGTGTAATTGTTGAAAGACATCTTATCGACGGGGACGTAGCAATCTTCAATCGGCAGCCTTCACTTCACAGAATGTCTATGCTGGTTCACGAAATTCGTGTTATGCAAGGCAAGACATTCCGATTCAATCTAGCAGATTGTACACCCTACAATGCTGATTTCGACGGAGATGAAATGAATCTACACGTCATACAATCTGAAGAGGCAAGGGCCGAAGCGAAGATTTTGATGAGAGTTCAGGAACACATCATTACTCCAAGATACGGTGGTTCGGTTATTGGAGGAATACATGACCATATTTCAGGAGCTTATCTTCTAACTCATGGTGACAGAGTTCTACCTAAGGAACTGGCTATGGAAGTATTGGGTTCAGTAGGCTGGGATGGAGAGATGCCAGAAGAAGTCACAACTAAGGATGGTATGGTAGGTTACAGAGGTGCTGATCTCCTCAGCCTAATTGTCCCTGCAGGATTCAAATTAAACTACACGAGTAGAAGTGGAGACGAAGTCAATGTTACTTCTACTGGTATTGTCAGTGGTACTATCGACAAGCGAGGAATTGGTGCAGAAGATGGTAGATTACTTGATGCGGTAGTTCAGACTCACGGTACTAACCGTGGCGCTGAATTCCTAAACAGAATGACAAAGATGACAATCGCAATTTGTACATCTCTTGGATTCACTACTGGAATCGATGACGAAGACTTACCCCTCGCGGCGATTAAGGAAATCTCTGAAATCAACGTCCGAGCTAGTGACGAAGTAGACGCAGAATTGGCAAAGTTTGGCAAAAATGGACGTGGATATGAGACTCGACCGGGAAGAACTCCAATCGAGACGCTTGAAGAGAACATACTGCAAATTCTAGATTCCGCTAAAGCAGAATCTGGTAATGTTGCTAAGTCATACCTTGGAGAGGATAACTCTGCTGTAATCATGGCAACATCGGGAGCTCGTGGTTCAATGGATAACCTAGCGATGATGGCAGGTTCGATAGGACAACCAAAGGTCCGTGGAAAGCGTCTAGAGCGAGGTTACCAAGACAGAGTACTTTCCCACTTCCCTCGTGGAGTAAAAGGAGCGGAAGAAAAGGGATTCGTCTCTTCTTCGTTTAAGCAAGGGCTTGAGCCAACTGAGTTCTTCATGCTATCAGTATCTGGACGAGAGTCCCTAGTCGATACCGCGGTTCGTACCTCTAAGTCAGGATATATGCAACGCCGTCTAATCAACGCAATGGACGACCTCAAGGTGTCTGAAGATGGAAACGGCTCAGTTAGAAATACTGCCGATAGGATTATCCAATTCGAGTATGGTGAAGATGGAATTGACCCAGCTAGAAGTCGAAAGGGTATGCCATTTGATATCACCAAGGTTCTCGATGATGCTCTAGGAGGTGATGAGTGATGGTAGTCAAGAGTGCAACCAAAAAGAAGTTGATGGATCTTGGAATCGCAGAGGAATATGCACATCGCCTTGCAGATGACCGCAAGTGGGATGACGTGAAGGTGCTTACCGCTGGAGAAATCGCACAAATTTGCGCCACCGATTCTGGAATGGCACAGAATATATCTGAAGTCATTCAAGGCTCTACCAAAGCGGCTCAAAAGGAAAAGGCAGCGGAGAAGACTTTGATCCGTCGCCGTGTTGCTACAAGACGCAGAAAGAAGAGCGTTCTTCCTCTGCAAGAATATGACTCGGAAGACAAGATGCGTCAAATCCACCGTGATTTAGATATTGAGAACCCAATGTTCACCAGTCTTTCAGACGCAGCCGCAAAGGAAAACATTCGAATTACACCGAAGACAATCAATGATTTAGTCAATGGCTTGCTATCTAGAGGAAAGAAGAAACTTACCGCAGCGGAAGCACGCAAGGTCGTAACTTGTGCCGCATCCGGCATGGAAATGTCAAGAGTCGATCCACACGAGGCTGTAGGGATAACCACTGCTCAATCAATTGGAGAGCCTGGGACTCAGATGACAATGCGTACTTTCCACTATGCTGGTGTAGCTACGGTTAACGTAACCCAAGGTCTTCCGAGAGTAATCGAAATTGTTGATGCAAGGAAGGTGCCAAAAACACCGACAATGCTTGTTTATCTCGATGAGAATGATTCCAAAGGTAAGCCTCTGCGAACCAATGAAAAGAAGGTTCAAGCGATTGCGGCCTCAATTGAAACAACTACGACTAGAGACATCGCTTCCATCGATGTGGATGTCGCTCAAAGGCACCTTAATTTAGATTTAAACGCCTCAAACCTACGTTTGAAGAAAATGACTGGTGCTGAGGTTAGAGATAAACTGCAAAGAGCTCTTCGACTATACATTCAGGCTGATAATGAAGACAAGCCTAAGGTCCTCAAGGTAATTCCTGGAGTTACCAAAGAAGATGATCTAGCAACATTGGCAAATGATCCTCCAACATACACCGCATTACTGCAACTTGAGGACAAAGTCAAGAAACTTAGATTAAAGGGATTGCCAGATATTATTCGAGCAAATGTTCAGGGTCCAAACAAGGATACCGGCGAGTATTACATCGCCACAATTGGCTCAAATCTAGCAAAGGTCAGTGAATTTGCAGGTGTAGACAGAGGCAGAACTTACACAAACAATATCAATGAAATTTACCAATATCTAGGAGTTGAAGCGGCAAGGCAAGCAATCGTCAATGAGATGAAAGATACTCTTGAAGGGGCAGGTTTGGAGGTCGACACTAGGCACCTAATCACTGTGGCTGACGTGATGACTAGCGAAGGTGAAGTTCGTGCGATTGGACGACACGGAGTTAGCGGTACGAAACACAGTATTCTAGCAAGATCAGCGTTCGAAGTCTCTGTTAACCACTTACTTCGTGCTGGTGTAATTGGTGAAAGAGACCACCTAAGAGGTGTAACTGAGAATATTATCGTTGGTCAACCAGTAGCCCTTGGAACAGGTAGTGTAGATTTGTTTTACATACCTGAAGAGGCAGATGCTTGAAGGGGGAATTCTAATGGATCTAGCAAGACAACTAAAACAAGGAATTAGCACAGGAAATGTACTATTTGGCCAACGCCAAACGACAAGTGCATGCAATAAAGGAGATGCCAGATTGGTATTGGTGGCGGCAAACTGTCCGGAGGATTACATATCCAGTTTGACAACTAGCCATCCTGATATCCCAGTTCATAGAGTTACGATGGTAAACAGACAGTTGGGTGCGGCTTGTGCCAAACCATTCCCAGTTAGTGCATTATGTGTTATAGACCCAGGTCAGTCAGACCTTCTAACTCTGAGTACAAACCTCTGATGGCGTAGAATATTAGCCTTCATTTTCGCTGCCAAATCATACTTTGTAGGGATTCCCTTCAAGGGATAAACGACTACCAGAAGACATGGATAATACCGTGGGGGATTTACTCAATCTTCGCGGAGTTAGATTATCCGAGGCTAGTAATCTAGTCGAAACTGTTGGTTTCCGGTGCCTTGGAGTAGCTGAGAAAATTCCTGAATTAGAAGAGGATACAGGTTCTTCAGTGCATGTTTGGCATGTGCCTAAAGCGATTATTCCAGTAAGTGTCGCGGAAGCTGAAAGATGGCTTGTAGATGCTCCTAGTGGCCCTCATTGGATTTTGAGTGAGAGAGAATTTGAAGACCAGGCTAAGGAAATATTGTCTTCAAAATTGAAAATTGAACTTTGGAATCCTGATGTCTTAAGCCGTTGGATTGGAGAAGCAGTTTTACGCGGAGATTTAGAAGCCAAAATTCCTCAAATAACCCCTAATGAAGAAATCACTGAAGAAATTATTGAAGAAAAACTTCCGAATAAGTTAGTCATTTTGCCTCCAATAATTGACCTTGATGAATGGTGTATACAAAGAGGAATGGAATATGTTGATGCTAAACCAATACTTCTACAATCTCGTATATGGAACATAAATGGTGCATTAGTCAGTCCTGATGGAGAGAGGGAAGAGGGTAATTGGAGTGTATTAGAAGACCCATGGGCTAATCGTTTGGAGGCCCATGATTCAGATCAAGTTCTGAATACCCCTCCAAACCTACGGTTAATTATTGCCAAAGAAAATAAATGGTTGACAGATACCGATTTGAGAGTTATGTTAGTAGGGATTTTAGAGTCCCGAAGACAAAAACAAGAAGAAGCCATTGAAGGAAGTTCGGTCAGAAGCACTATGTTAGAAAGGTGGTCATTTGATTCAGATGGGGCGATACTAGAAGAAATTCCTTCTGCTATTCCGGGCTGGCTACTTGACCATGAGGGTGGAATTGAGCTTCTTCATTCTAGGAATGGTCGAACTTACGAAATCAATTCCTCTGAAGCGCCATGATTTCGTCAGTAGATAATGTGTCTCCAGACATTAGTCGTGTCATTAGATCAGCGACTTCGACTTGCTCGTCGTCCTCTGTAACACCGCCTTCTCTAGTTTCCAGAGCCTTGAGTAAATCTTGCATGGAATGTATACACCTCAACGATACAATGTATCTTCCATGGAGAGAATCTGCTTCTCTTTTAGCCCGAGTAACTCCTGACTGAGCTGAATTTGCCTTCTCTCGTAATCTATCGACCTCTTCCGATAATTCAGCCATCAAGTCATGGGCTTCTTGAGCGCCTATTACTGCCCGCTTCACCTTCTTGTGGGCGTCTTCTTGTTTCTTTTCAGCATCTCTAAGTTGAATCTTTAATTCTCTTATTCCACCATCGGATTTCTTTTCCTTAGCTTCTCTAAGTTCTTGATGTAACTTTTTCATTTTAGCGACGAACTCTTTTTCCTTTTTACCAAGGAACCGACCTTCGTTGTATTGCTTTTCCAAACGGTCTATTTCTGTTCTAATTCTTCCTGGTGAGCGAGTTTTATCGTGTTTCTCCTGTCTTTCTTCTTGAGAGCCATTTTCGGCTATTTTCTCCCTAAAATCGGTCCTAATTACTCTTAGTACCTCAGTCCTTTCAGCCCTTATTTCTTTTAATTCTCTAACGGTTTGGTTTGCATCATCTCGTAGAGATTTTTGATTCTGCACCTCTGTGATTAATTCCTTAACTTGCCGATTTAACTCGTTGCGTTCGTCGAGTAATTTACGGACTTTCGAATTCCATTGGTCCCTTTCTTCCCGATTGTAGGATATCTGTTCTTGAATATCGTCACAGAGTGGTTGAAGAATCCCGCGAATTTCCCCGCTTTCCATCTTCATACAATCATGCCCCTTGAATTAACGTCCTAAGTTTACCATATAAGTTCATTTGAGGTGTTTTTTTCCTCATTCCCTCCGACTAGCGGAGTTACCCTTCCTTGGTCCACCTCTAGTGACACCTAGTCTTCGCATTCCTTTCTTTCCCGTTCTACCTTTCCTAGGTGCGTTTGATTTCGTAGACTCCGGTTTGCTTGCTTCATTTGTGATACCTGTCAAACTGCCTGAATCTAGTAAAGCAGATAATTCATTGGCGTTTAGTGAACCTCCTTTACTTGCTCTCTCTTTTACATCAGTTAGACGGATTTTTCTCCCTCTTCCTGAAGTTATTTTCTGATATGACCGGACTCTACCTGATTCCCTTCGTAATTTCTTACGTTGTGATTTAATCGTGTCTAACCGCTTATCTATGCTGCTGATTCGCTTGCTCATTTTCCTAATTTCACTACGAGTTATGTTGTCAGGATTAACTTCATTATTTTCTGTTGCTGAATCTGCGGCATCCTTGCCAGCCTTCTTTGTTGCGTCTAATTTAGATGTAACTTTTCGTAAATCCTCAATTTGAACTACATACTGTGCATGAGCATCTTCTGCCTCACGCTTACGTACCACAGCTGCTTGTAATTCGAAAAATCGTCGAAATGAATCCAATTCCCTATTTATGGTGGGGACTGCTGTAAGGTCGTTATCTATGGTGGTTAACTTAGAGTGTGTGTCTGCCATCCATTCTTCTAATACAGAAGCAGGTGGCGGAATAGATAGGTTGACTCTATCTCGTAATGCTCTATGCTTGTCTGCCTTTTTCTTTATTTCATGAAATTCTCTCAACAGCATTCGCCTCTCAGAATTCACCTCTTGAATTCCATCGAATGCTCCTCTCAACGATTTTACAATTTCCACTTGGTTTCTTCGTTCTTGACGCAGTGAGTTGAATTCTTCATCTAATGAGCGTAATTCACGGTCTAATTGTTTGACCTTCTCTTCGATTTCATCATGAGGTAGCTCCTCAAGATCATCGAACAAACCATCGCTCATTCTTCCTCACCCCTCGAATCGGAGTTTATTCGCCCATTCTCAACACTATTTTTCTTTGAATTCTGTTTGTTTTTCTTGTGCCTCTTAGCGAAACTAGAGTCTCCTCCCTCCTGGACTTGAATCATGTCTTTAAGGAGGTCAGGGAATCCTAGTCCTAATTCTCCATACCCATCCTTTAATCGGCGTTGCCAATGTTCTATTGCTTGGTCAGATTGAGACAGTAATTCTTTGGCTCTGTCCAATTGTCTTCTGACGTCTCTTATTTCTGCCTCCATCGCTACTTTTTTCTCATGCAACGGTTGCGCCTTTTCCACGGCTTTGATCATATTTCTATGAGCCTTGTTGGCAATTGTAAATTGGTAAGACATCTCTCTTCTAGAATCGATGTAATCTGCCATTTCCGGGTTTGAATCTCTTCTTTCCTTGAGCCATTTTTCGTTTTGTTGAATCAACTTTTTTCTACGTTCAATCATCTTTTTCTCAGCTTTGTGATCTAACGCCGAAGTCTGGATATTTTCTTCGATTTCATCCAATTCTTCAAACAATTTTTCTTTTTTCCAATCTGGGTCAAGGTTTACCATCCCACCAGATTCCACCAATTTATCCCGATATTCCTTTACCTTCGGGAGCAGATTTCGGGCTGCGATTTGTGCTTGGTCGCGTTCCACTTTCAACTTAGCAACAATTTCATTTGCCTGTTTGTGTTTATCTGCTGAACGAGATAGCTTTGGAGCAAGGTTCTGTTCCTCGGCCTCGAGTGTACGAATAACAGTGGGTAATTGCTCCTTCAGCAAAACCCTCCTATCTAACAAAGCCTGCGCCAATTCGTCAGGCGTCACCGCTAGCAGGCCTTCAGACTCCATATGCAAACGGCGGAAATTAGGGCCCATCATAAAGGTCACTACGTGACCTTGAATTAGGGTTTCCTTGATACACTGACCCGCTCCGAGGGTCAGACAATGAATACAGGCGTTCGTCCTCACAACTTGCTTGTGATAACAGCCTCTGTTGTATTTGTAACCCTAATTTCGCTAAATGTTAGTGCCCAGGATAGATTCAGTATAGAAAATTCAGCAGATTGGGATAATACAATCATCGATGGTTCAACATCCCTTCCTTCGGAGAATTCATCTGCTTTTGCAGGCGACCGAATTCAATTATCCATCGAGGTATCAAATAGTGATACTACTGCTGGACATGATGAGTGGTGGTTTGTGATGGAATTGGACGGTCAAACCACTCCTGAACTCACTGGTTTCCTTGAGGGTTCAGATTCGACTGTGATAGTCAACATTTCATTCGGTCCACTGCCTGAAGGAGTTTTGAATCTGATTTTCGGAATTGATTCTTCGGGTCAGAGTGAAAGTCTTACTTTACTAGTAGAACCCAATCCTCTGAACTTGACTGCTGCTAGCTCCTCCGAAATAGCACTTATTGGCGAGCCTGCCCATGTTGGGGATTCACTTACCGCTTCAATATTGGTCCATAATCAAGGTCAGAATCCTGAATCTGTTAGTTTGGTTATATCACCTGAGGGGTCAGACCCTATTCAAGGCCAAGCCATACTGATTAATCCCGGTTCGAGTAGGGAGGTTTCCGCATCATTTTCACCCTCTTCTTCAGGCTCAATCAAACTAGATTGGAAGGTTCATTCCAGCAATGGAGGTGTCGCAAGAGAACTCAACGGTACCACTGTGATTGAAGTTTTAGAGCCTCAATCAATCCAGTTAGTAGTTGATTCTTTGGACTGGAATCTTGAAGATGGCCTAAGTTCAGAACTCTCTCTTTACCTTAGTGATGGCCGATCTAGGGAAGTTGAAATCGAAGTTGCAATAATCGATCAAACTATTGAGTCTAATTTACAATTTTTCCTAATTACCATGGATCCTGGTCGAAGGCAACTAAACCTCGATCTAGGAAATCCTTCAGCAGACGCACTAATTATTCGAGTAAATACAGTTACTTGGACGGCCGAAGAGGAAATTGAAATTCAGACTACACTCACTCCTCCTATACTAGATCTTGTGGTTACTTCTGAAGGTGTAAGCACAGCTCCTGTGGTGGGTGAAAGTGTAAAAATCCCGTTCTCCTTAACCAATAATGGTAATACTCCGACTTTAGCAGGAGAGGTAAGAGTAGTGCGAAATTCAGATAACATGATACTCGACACAATTCCAACTTTTTCAATTAATCCAAGTGAATCATTTAGCAGTGAATTCACCATCGAACAGTGGCCCGATTCAAAAGTTGTTGATGTGCATATAATATGGGTAACTAGTGGACTTACCGAAAGCCTTCTTTTGGAGATAGAAACATTTTCCGACAATAATGCAGAGGCAGAATTGCCATTTGATTTGGTCGCCGCAATTTATGGAACGGTCACAGGTTTAGTTCTTGTAATGTTCATTTTAGTTCTATATCGAACAGTATCGGAAAGCGTAGAGGACACAGGAAAATCAAGATTTAATCGACTAAGAGAAGCCAGAGGGGAAAAGAAAAAGTCTGCAGCAGTAGAAAAAAGAGAGATACCGTGTCCCGAATGCGACCAACGTCTGCACATTCCGAACAGCCATTCTGGTGCCGTGAAATGTCCTGCTTGTACCGCTCGATTCATGGTCGAATCGATCGAGTCAGAAGATGAAGACAAAATTTCAGAAGAAGAAAACATTGCGACCCAAAATGATTCACCTTCCACTTCAACTCCTCAAGAGATATCCGCTCGCTCAGTGGATGATTTGCTATCTTGCCCTAGTTGCGATCAAACTCTAAAAATCCCAATTAACAGACGTCCAGTAAAGGCTAGGTGTCCTGCCTGCCGCTGTGAATTCCTAGCAGAGGTTGGAGAACCATAACTGAGGTTTTTTCATGCACGAACTAAGCGAATTCGAGGAAATGTATCTCAAGAAGATGTTTGAGATACATTCTGAACAACCAGCTGCGATTGTAAAAACCTCAATGTTAGCCGATATAATGGGAGTCAGTGATGCTTCAACAACGGAGATGATTCAAAGACTTGCTGGCCGGGATTTGGTGACGTATATTCCTTACAAGGGTTCAAGATTAACAGTAGAAGGGTTTGCTATCGCTGGCAAGATTAAGCGACGACAATTACTTCTTGAATTATTACTAACAGATGTAATTGGATTTGAAGGAGATGTTAATTCCATAGCGTGTGAAATGGAACATGCGGTTAATGATGAATTAGAGGCGTCTCTAGACAAGTTATTGGGTTATCCAGAGTACAGTCATCTGGGTGAGAAAGTCCCTCAAATTTCCAGGCAATTTGAACCAGACATAATATCCCCATTATTGCCAATATCCAATATGCCGGAAGGCAGTAGCGGTGTAGTTGAATTAATCGCTCTAACTGGCCAAGATATTAAAACTCTAGAAAATCAAAACATCTCCATCGGCGTCAACGTTACCAAAACACTTTCCACTACATATGTCTCAGGATCCCCATACTTATTTTCCGAAGATTTGGCCAAGCGTATTTTAGTTAGATTGGAGGACTAGAACTTGCAGGATGAAGAGATTCCAAATTTGGAAGATGCTCTGAGCTCATTAGCATCAAAAGTTCTAGAGGAAGAGTCATTGCCTCAGCAGGATAATATGAAACAATTTCAGGTTGTAGAGGGAGATAATTCTGAAAAAATAATGTTTTCAAATGTTGATAGTTTAAGGAATCAAGAAAGAACCCTACTACGAATAGACAGACTTCTGATCAGTGGGGGGGTTCGATTTGTCCTCTTCTTACCATTGATTGTAGTGGTGAATTTCGGCCTTGCTCATTCTTACAGAAATACCACGCCAGAATGGTGGGTGGACCATATGCAAGAAGTCGCTCCTGTTGAGATGCACCTTGGAATCCATTTCCTTTCATTATTCATTTTAGTTGCAAATATTGCTCTCTTACTCTTATTATTCCGGTTGTTGACAGTAACTAGGAGGATTTTTCAGTATGAGGCTGAATCTTTGACAACTGCCGGATTGACGTTCAAAAGCTCCCACGGATATGCAGAAATGCGTGCGACCATAAATGGTTCAAGAAGGCAGTTAGGGGCCACGATAAGTTTCCTTCTTCTAGCAATCCTATTTCTTGGAATCGCCCTTTGGTTGGCACCCGACGGAGACCTTTCTCCAAGGTTAGTTGCGCTTTCTACAGGGACTTTATTAGCTGGTCATGGGACCTTTTTGGTATCAAATAAATCACGCTTCAATGCTAATGAGCCATGGGGGATGTTAAGCGCCTTCTCCCCACCTATCCATCCCGCTTTACTCCGATATCCGTTTTCTGACGTAATTAAAGCCCATATCGATCCACTATTGGCTGTTAGGATATCCGAATATTTGCGTACAGTTGAATCTGAAATTAAACCTGGTAAATCTATGACAGAACTGCAAGAGACATTGCTACATTTATTGCATCTTAGGAGGAGATCTGTGATAGATGAGAATCAATTTAGACTTGCACTGGCATCAATGATTGACTCCGATTCGATTGATGGCTTATTTGAGCATCCCGAATTAGGTCAAGAAACCTGGGACCGATTATTATCGAGAGCAATGCTTGATTGCGCACCATTTTTCCGCCTTCACGATCGTTTACACATGAGGCATCAGAACGGAAAATCTGGTGATGTATGGTTTGATGTGGATATGGAAAACTTAGTTGTTGGCCCTGCGAATTTATTCGCGTTCATTCTCAATCAAACCGATGAAATACAAGACCTCATACTAAGGGTTCAAACCCCTGATTTTAGACCAAATGATTGTGAATATCGACTTAAGGTGGAGCCTCATAAATCGATTTCTTTCGATGGAATACTTTCTCCGAAAATCACCGACACACTTCCAAACCTCCTAAACTCTACTAGAATTATTTGGCAGAGTTTGTTACCATCTAGCACTGGTGAGTCTACTGTTACAATTCGTCTAGAGGATTTGGATGGCAATCTAATATCTGGTCGTGTGCTAACGGTTCAGATTCGCAACGACCTCTTTACTAGACTTAGAATGACAACAGGAGCATTGTTTATCCTTGGTGCTATTATTGCAATTCTATCACCGCTTCTACCATTCATTGGTTCAGTTCTAGGCCTCTGACCATACATCGGGTTGATTCAAGAGGCAAACGCTCGTGGCGTGGCCGTGTCTGACGAGACTACCAACCCTGACGATGACCTCAGGAGTCGCCTACACGCTATGGAGACCAAAGTAAGGCGTATGCGAGATAATCGCAATAGTCACAATGAGAACGCTCGTAGAGCAGCCGATTCGCGGAATGCTGTTCAAGAACAAGCCAAAGGTTTACGCGAATCTATTGACGAAATGAAGGCTAAACAAAAAGAAATTAGAGACCAGGCAAGAATTCACAAGGCTAGAAGAGACGAAATCCAGGGTCATATCAGAGAGATAATTTCGAAAAAACGTGGTCGTAGGGATGACGAAAGAGGTTCTAAATCAGTAGTTATTGAATTGTCAGAAACCGAAGGGCAAATTGACAAGATTGAGAGGCGTTTAGAAACTGATGGCAGACTGAAATTGGAAGATGAAAATAAACTCCTGAAGGAACTAAAGAAACTCATTGGTAAGAGAAATGAATTACTTCCCGCGGTAAAGGAACATGAGTCTATTACAATAGATCTTGGCGACATGGATGAATCGATTAATCGTCTAAAAGCAGAGGCTGATTCAGAACACCAAGCAATGGTAGATTGCCATAAGCAAGGTGATGAAATATGGGAGGAAATTAAGCCACTATTTGAGGAAAGAGACTTCCTAAGGGCTGAGGGTGATAGGCTTCACAACGTATTTGTTGAAGCAAAAGCAGCGGCTGATGAAGTCCATACTGAAATGAAAGCACTGCTTGACCAAGTCAATGAAATCCGTGACTCAATAAAAGCCGCTCGAGAAGAACGTGAGAAGACTATACGAGACCACAATCAATCAGTTAGAGACGCTATTAGATCGCCATCCGAAAGTGAAGAACTAGCTGGGTCATTAGAAGAGATGTTACTAGAAAGTGGCTCTTTGACTCTCGGCGGTACAGGAATTGAAGAAGAGTCAGAACCCCGGGCGTCAAAGCCGAGAAAGTCCAAGAAACGAAAATTAGGGACAACTCGTGGAAAATTGTGAGTTTACCAGCCTCTCTCTTCCAGCCGAACATCTAGTGTTTCGATTTCCAAACCCGGCATTGGTTCGCCAATCATTGCACTAGCCTCAGCGACTACGGAAGGATCCTCGAAGTGATGGGTTGCAAGCACTATGGCTTCAGCGGTCTGTATTGGGTCGGAACTCTTGAAGATTCCAGAACCAACAAATATTCCATCCATACCATGCTTCATCATAAGGGCTGCATCTGCTGGGGTTGATATTCCTCCGGCCGAGAATGTTACCACAGGTAATCTACCAAGTCTGGCCACGTCTTCTAGTACAGAGGACACTTCTGCTCGAACCTCTTTCATTGAACCAAATGGCGTGGAATCTGGATCTAAATTAAAGGAGGAGACCTTGTTTATTCTTTGAAATCCTTGCATAATTATGTCAACCATTTCACTGCGACCTTCTTCTCCAATAGATTGTGCGTGGGTGATTTCATTTTCTACTAATCTAGAATGTTGCACGGCGCTGACTACATTTCCAGTTCCAGCTTCACCTTTGGTACGCATCATCGCCGCCCCTTCTGCGACTCTTCTTACCGCTTCTCCTAGGTTTGTGCAACCACAAACAAATGGTACGGTAAAGTTGTTTTTTGCTATGTGAAAGAAGGGATCTGCGGGAGTTAAAACCTCAGATTCATCGATCATATCTGCGCCTAGTGCTTCGAGCACTCTTGCTTCCTCATCGTGACCAATTCTTGCCTTGGCCATTACTGGTATCGAGGTGGTTTCGATAATTTCCTTTATCATATCGGGGTGACTCATTCGTGCGACTCCTCCACTAGATCGGATATCTGCAGGAACTCTCTCTAGGGCCATTACTGAGACAGCACCAGCATCTTCTGCTATGTGTGCTTCTTCAGCGTTGACGACATCCATGATGACTCCGCCTTCTTGCATCTTGGCGAAGCCCCGCTTCAACAACTCCGTACCGTGGCGCATTTGCCCCAAGTCAACCCTCTGAGTCATACTCAAGCCTCCCGGCTTCTATTCATGAATCTATGTTTAAGTTCACTAGAAGGTGAATCTTCAGTCTGCGAGTACTGGTGAATCTCCAGTTGCTATTTCTAATTCTAGACTTTCAGTCTCGTTACGCTCGATCCATTCCATTTCTTCATCTGGTACATCGGTGTCTGCGAAAATTGCTTCGACAGGACATTCGGAAACACAGGCAGCACAATCGATGCACTCATCAGGGTCGATGACCAAATATGAGTCTGCTTCTCTGAAAGCCTCGACTGGACATACTGCCACACAATCCTGATACTTGTGCGCAACACATGCGCTTGTCACTACGTGAGTCATGTAAAACCGGGTATAATGGTGGCATTTAATTGCTTGTTATGTCCGAAAAATTTTAGGTTAACCTAAATCATTTCAATATTATTTCATCAATCAACTGATTAACAACTTCTTCTGGATTTTGTCCAGGATACGATTCAATTTTGAACCGACCTTTTACAGCAGATTTCCATTCCGAGCCCTCAGCTAATAGAATGTCTCCATTCACTAAGGAAGATAATGAGACGCGAACATGGAATATTTTGTCATCATCAATATGAGAATCGAGGCCATTACTAACTAACTGATTCAATACATCCTTGCCTAATGATTGAAGGCTTTGTTTTGCTGCTTTTTTGTTATTTATTTTCATTGCTAGGATTATTTGTGGAGCACCATGATAGGATTTGGATTTCTCTCTAGTTATCTCTGTCTTTACCGGGGATAGTTGACTCATTGCCGCCTCAATAATTTCAAGATCGTCTACAGCGCTACAGTGTATTCTCCAGTATACGCTATGCAGACTCATTGATAATGGCAGGAGCAATCACTCCTTGAAGACCACGCTGCGCCCTTGTCTGTTGATGGTACTCTAGGGCTTTCATTCAAATACTGGAGGCAGGTCGCACGGCTCGCATACGGGGTAGCCCCCGATACGAGGTGTTTCTCATGGCAAAGGGCGCAAAAGCAAGGGCAGCGGCACGCAAGCAGAGAGACAAGTGGAAGGCAAAGCGCTGGTTCACAATTCGAGCACCTCGTAATCCTTGGTCATTCAGAGTCATTGGAGAGACCCTCGCAGAGGACTCCGAACAACTAATTGGTCGAACATACGACATCATGCAAAATGAGTTAGATGGCGACTTTTCGAAGATGCACGTTCAGGTAGTTTTCCGAATAACAGAATCTGTCGGTGGAGATGCGCTTACTGAATTTGTCGGACACAACGTGCTAAAAGACCACATTCGCCGCCAAATCCGCCGTCATCGTGGAAAGGTTGACGACACAGTAGATGTTGTCACCGATGATGGGTATTACGTCAGATTCAAGCCTCTACTAATTTCAAGATCTCGTGTAAAATCCAGTCAAAAATCTGCAATGAGGGCTAGTGCTAGAGAAACAATCCTGACTATGGGTGCTAGTTCAACTTGGATTCAATTGCAAAAAGCGCTACTCGATGGTACGATGGAAGCAGCAATCAAAGAATCGGTTTCCAAGGTCACTCCCGTCAGAACCGTTATGATTAGACGCAGTCAGTTATTACAAAGCGGAGTAGTCGTAGAAGATGGTCCTACCTTGGATGAAATACATGCTGAGGAGAAGGCCGCTGCTGCAGCCGCTGAAGTAGAGGAAGTCGATGTTTTAGCAGCAGCAGAAGCATCTGCAGATCTTTCTGAGGTTGGAGAGGCTGATTCAGATGAAGAGCCAGAAGAAGCATCTGAGGAAGTGGAAGAGGAAGGCGCTGAAGATTCCCAAGAGGAGGATACTGAATCATCCGATGTCTCTGAGATTGATTACGAAACAATGACGGTTTCTGAACTAAAGGGACTTCTAAAGGAGGCTGGAAAACCAGTCTCAGGAAAGAAAGCAGATTTGATTTCCCGTCTGCAAGAGTGAGGTAAATATGGGCGGCCAAGCCCATTCCAAACCGAGGTGAGAATTTGGTGCGGATAGCCGTAATTAGTGGAACAGGAATGTCTGATATTGCTCATGAGATGTCCGATAGTTCAAGAAAAAATACTGAAATCCGAGTAGAATCAAACTGGGGAGAGGTTCCGACAATATTGGTTGAAACTGAATTAGGGGAAGTTCTCCTAATCGACAGACATCACCGAGAAGGGGATGCGAGAACACCACCTCATGAAATAGAACACAGGGCGAATATTCATGCAGCCAAGTCCTTCTCTCCAGATTTAATTCTCAGTGTTAATTCTGTAGGGACGATGATTGAAGATTTACCTCCGGGTATGATTGGTGTGGCTGGTGATGTATTGGATTTAGCAATCCGTCCATGGACTTTCCATGATGACGATGCTATCCATGCGGATAGAACCTCAATGTTTGATATAAAAGCCAGTAAAATTTGTTCCTCTACCTTATCAGAGACTCAAGAATACACTCCAAGCAGTCTAGTAGTTGCGCAGTGTATCGGCCCTCAATTTGAATCGCCTTCTGAAATTGATGCGCTTGTTCGTTTGGGTGCTGATGTAGTTGGAATGACCCTTGGTCCTGAGTCACGTTTGATCGCGGAAACAGGAATTCCTCATGTGGCGATATCATGTTCATCAAATTGGGCGGCGGGTAGAACTCCAGGTGACCCTTCAGCAGAAATCGACCATCATGCAGTTGATGCTAAGGCAGCAACCCTACGTGCTCGTGTGAGAGATTGTATCGAAGCCTTGCAAGCTAATTATTGAGGGATAAAATTGCAAGGCCAGAGATTAGGATTAATCCTACTTTTAGTCTCTGTTTTCCTCTTCATCGAAGCATTGGATAGAATGGATTGGTGGGATCAAAAAGACAAGGAGTATGAGAGGGAATGTCTGCCAAATAACAACCCTCAACCCGATGCAGAATTATGTGCCAAACTTCAAAATGAAGCAAATTCAAGAATGAGAATATTTTCTGCCGTATTATTCTCGTCAATTATTATATCTCTTGTTGGCTTATCGTATGTTCTTCCTGCGGGTTCTGATTATCCTAGAAATCCACCAGGTGGTAGATTCTAGAACATTAGACAGTTTGATGGTTCTCCAATTACTGGGCGATGTATGACCCGACTGTTGAGTGTAGATGATTGGAAGGAAGTTGAATGGAATTCTAAGCCCGATGATTCTTGGGCTACCATGATGGCTAGGGTTGCCGCTTTCCATAGTAAACATGACTTCGCTAACCCTGAGAATAATGGACATGATATGGGATACCGTGTGGCTCTAACCGTTGAAGAATTAGGCGAGTTTGCAGCGGCGATTACTAAAGGAAAGCCAAAGGAAGAAGCATCTGAAGAATTAGCGGATTTGTTGATTTTGATACTCGGTCACTCTCTTGCAATGCACATTGATTTAGAATCCGAATTCCACTCGAAAATGGATAAAATAATGCAAAGAAAGGCTCGACGAGGTAACCTAGGCATTAGAGTTACAGAATATGATGGGGAATGAATTTGGATAAAATTCTACGACTGTCATAATAAATCTCGTACTCTATATTATTAGTATTTTTTAAATTGTTAATAATATCGGACCAACTATGGCCTTGGACATGCAAGTCGCTCAAGATGATGAAGAATCGAATCCAAAAGTCGACTCTGAAACGTATGATGTAATTATCGTCGGAGCAGGTGCAGCGGGAATCGGTGTCGGAATTGCTATTGCTCATGCAGGAATTGAGAACTTCCTGATTGTTGATAGAGATACAGTAGGTTCCTCTTTTTCTTCATGGCCAGAAGAGACTCGATTCATTACGCCGTCATTTCCTAGTAATTCCATTGGAATGCTAGATCTAAATTCAATTGCAATCGGAATATCTCCCGCATTTAGTATGAAGGTTGAGCACCCTACTGGTAAGGAATACGCTGAACACTTACAGGATATAGCTGAATATTTTGAGCTCCCAATTTTAGAAAATACAAATGTAGATTCTATAGAGAAAATCGACGGTTTATTTCATCTAAAAATTGCTGACAGTAACTTGCTGGCGAAGAATGTAATTTGGGCAGCAGGCGAATATCAATATCCACTAATTGATGGATTTGAAGGCGTTGAATTTTGCAGGCATACGGCAACAGTTTCGAGATATGCAGATTTAGAAGGGGATAATTTTCTAATTATTGGCGGATACGAAAGTGGAATAGATGCTGCATATCATCTTGCTAATAATGGTAAAAAGGTGGTATTATTCGACATTAACAGCCCATGGGACGAAGAAAGTTCAGATCCAAGTATTACTTTGTCTACTTTTTCATTCGAACGAATGAGAAATGCAAATTTTGAAAATAATGTCCGATTAAACGCAGAGACTCCTGTAAATTCAGTCAATCTAATTGACGGAAAATACGAAGTCAGAACTAAAGATGGTCAAGTCTTCAATTCTGATTCTAAGCCTCTATTTGCAGGCGGATTCGACGGAAGTCACAAATTCGTGTCACATTTATTCGATGAAAGAGAAGATGGATTCCCCCTGCTGAATGATAGTGACGAATCAACTATAGTTCCTGGTATGTACCTTTGTGGGCCATCAGTTCGTCATGACGGTCATATTTTTTGTTTCATTTTCAAATACAGGCAACGGTTTGCAATCGTCGCACAAGCAATTGCATCGTCCCTAGATATTGATACTGATGAATTCGTCGAGGCTTACAGGGGCTGGGGGATGTACTTAGACGATTTATCCTGTTGTGGACAGGAGTGTTTGACGTGTTGAAGGGAAATGAAACTCGAATAGGAAAAATTCTGAGTATTGAATGGCTAGGACAAACCCTTGCAAGTCTATGCTGGATTATCAGTGTATTCGTATACGGAATTGAAGGCCCTGGTGACTGGCTACAATTGGGGGCTGCTTCATTTTGGATGACGTCAAATATTTCGGCAATATTTAACATAAAATAACTGGGTTAATAATTTAGAAATCGCAGTCAAATGAATCACGATTAAATCCTTAATCAATAGTTTCCGTCCCCTTTTCCATTGTATATTCTGCAATCCAGAGACTAATCCAAATTCCACCTAATTGCAATACGAGCCTCACCAGATTTCCAGTCTGAGATAATGACGCCCCATCTCCTAATTCGACAGAATTAACCCACATGTACAGATTTGCTGGATATAGACAAATCAACAAAGTAGCGCTTGCAAATCCTCCTATCCATCTAATTGAGGGGATAATCAGCATAACGCCAACTAAAATTTCAACTACACCACTAGCAATTACCCAAAATTCGGCTGAACCAAGGATTGGTGGAACAATTGGTTCGAACCATTCAGTATCTGTGAAATGCAATACTCCTACATAAACGAAAAATGAACCGCCTAAGATTGCGAACAAGTCGCGAAAATTCATGTTATCGCCTAGTCCAGATGGAATATGTAGTGTCGTATTCGTTATTGGAGTCTGATTGCAATTTTTCAATAACTTCCTCAGACCATTCAGTACGATTCCATTCTGGGAATTTCACGTCGCCACTATTATTGGTTTGGACCGTTGTAAGATGAATTTCTTCTACTCGATCAAGAAACATTTGGTAAATCTGAGCCCCGCCAATTATCCAGCATTCATCGCAACCATCCGCATACGCGATTTCTATGGCCCGGCCGATGTATAGAGCGGTCTCTGCTCCATCCGCTTCCCATCCGGTGTCTCTTGACATAACGATGTTTAATCGCTCGGGTAATGGCCGATATGCTTCGGGAAGTGAATCCCAAGTTTTTCTTCCCATAATTACGGCGTTAAACCCATCTCCTTCAGTCAATTGTTTGAATCGAGCCATGTCCGAAGCTAAACGCCATGGAAGTCCTTCTCCCCTTCCAATACAGCCCTCTTCATCCATAGCAACAATCATCGACATACGCATATTATTACCTCAAACAGATATTGGTGCCGAAATATGTGGGTGATGCTCATAATTGAGAATTTCAATACTCTCTGCAGTAAATCCATCTATTTCGGAGATAGTCTCATCTAACCTGAGTTTAGGCAATGGAAGTGGTTTCCTAGAAATTTGTTCCTTGGCTTGTTCTAAGTGGTTTAGGTACAAATGACAATCACCCCCAGTCCAGACAAATTCACCGGGCTGCAATCCGCATACTTGAGCCATCATACAGGTTAGAAGACTGTATGATGAAATATTGAATGGGACTCCAAGAAAAGCATCGGCGCTTCTTTGGTATAATTGGCAGGACAATTTTCCTTCGTTGACATAGAATTGGAAAAAAGCATGGCAAGGCATTAACGCCATATCTTCCAATTCTCCAACATTCCAAGCTGAAACAATAATCCTTCGTGAATTTGGGTTCTGTTTGATCATTTCAATGGCGTTTTCAATTTGGTCCACGACCCTGCCATCATTAGTCTCCCATTTTCTCCATTGTTTTCCATAAACAGGTCCAAGGTCGCCATCTTCGTCAGCCCATTCGTTCCATATCCGAACGTTATTTTCCTGTAGATAGGCAACGTTAGTATCTCCAGATAAAAACCACAATAATTCATGGATTATACTAGGCCAATGAAGTTTTTTTGTGGTCACGGCTGGAAAAGATTCAGACAAGTCAAATCGCATTTGGTGGCCGAAAACTGAAATTGTTCCAGTGCCTGTACGATCAGATTTCTCTATTCCTTCGTCAAGGATTCGTTCGAGGAATGCTAGGTATTGCTCCATGTCAACTAAACCTACAGAACCGCCGAAGTCCATGAAGGATGCGGATATCTTGACTCAAATTTTTGCATCAAAACTTTGGATTAGGGTGCCCCCAAAGCTCTCAAATTTTCAATTAATTGATCTGTGAATCTTCTGTAATGTGATTTCATTATCGATCTTTGGCCATGCTCGTCTAAATCAGCAATGTTGGAAATGTCTTCATCGGACATATTCCCTCCGGATTCATCGCCTAACCACTCTCCAAAGGTGATTGGGTTATCGACATTGACTTGCACTTTCGCCAATGGATTGACCACAGCAGAACCTGGTGCCATGAATTTTCTTGCACCAATAATTGCCATTGGTACAACTGGTACTTCAGGAAACCTAGCAGCTAATCGAGCAACACCAGTCTTTCCTCTAGAAAGGTAAGGTGGTTTATCGGATCTGGAGCGAGTTCCTTCGGGGAATATACCCATGACATTCCCTCCAGAAAGAACGTCCACAGCACTTGCTAATGCTTCCACACCCCCCGATTCTCGAAATGTTTCAATCTGTCCAGTGGAAGTCATCAGTTTCTGGAATTTTTTGTCTTCGAAATGTTCTGCTTTTGCAAGATAATGTACAGGTCTTTTTGCTCCCATTATTTTGACAATTGGATCGATGTGCGATGTATGGTTGCCAACTAGTATTGCGGGTCCATTTTTTGGAATTCTATTTACTCCATTGTAACTTACATTAGTTATCGTTCTAACTAATGATGGTGATAATTCAATCAAACCTTTGTAAAACATTGGGGTTGAATGGGATATACCAGTGCCCTCAAGCCCGGTCAATTTCGCCACCGTTTCCAAAGAATCAGCGGACAAGCCGGGCATCGTTCCTCCGACTACTGCTCTGCATTATTGCTTTGCGTAAGTGCGATGACTTCTTCTGATACATACTGCCCCCCATTATTGTGGGCATACCTAGAGTACTCTGTCTAGCTATGTGTTGTATTATTTTGCTACCAATGACCGCACCCGCAGTTGTTGCTGAATGGGAAGATGATAATTGGCTCAGAAATATCATCGGTCCAGAAAGGCTTGAACTCGGAGATGAATTTGGCTGTCATGGGTTTGAAGGAGTAGATGTGAGAGAGGAGTCTTGGGTCATTGAAGATTGTAGAGATTACCTAAATCGATTCACCAACGCATCACGTTGGGGCTCTCAACCGATTTCCTTCGGTCACCCAAACGGTATAGTGACTGAAGATATTGCTAGTGCAATTTCTGAGGCTGGTTTTTCAATTATTGGAGATAGGATTGAAGGCGATGGTCATGGTCTAAATGTTGTAGAACGATTAACCAGTCTTGAAAAAGGCCAAGCTAATTTGTCTGCTTTAGAAAACGCAGAACGAGACAGCCTAGTCAGCATTTATTGGATTGCTAGATGGCACGATATGAAAATCAGAGAGGATAAAGATGCTATTTCCTTGCTCAAATCTCAAGAGGTTTGGTTTACCACTTGGGGGGAGTGGCATGGGCACAAAATATCTGGAGAGTCATATGACAGAATTTTGACCTCAGATCCACATGTAAAGACATACAGAATTTCAACATTGTCCGATTCTTTTTGGGCAGTCCCGGGTACGGCCTTATTCGAATGGTCAGAACCTCCCACAAGTATACAATTTGATGGCGAAGAGGCGTTAGTTATACCTGCGGCTCAAAAGCATCTGATAACAGGTATTCGGCCAGTAGATGGAGGAGCGTATGTTACAGCAGAACCAGGAGTCTTTGTCGAATTCTTCTTTGAATCCGAAGAAGTTTCAATTTCGCATACTCCGCAGGTCACTTTCAATGGATTACACCATTCTGTAAGTATAGTCGGCCACCACGTAACAAACCTACACGATTGGACTTCTGATTTTCATAATTCACCACTTCGATTCACTTGGTTAATTGAGAGGCCTGCAGCATTGCAAATGGATTGGAGGCTACCTGTGTTGGCTATCGGGATATTAATCGCGACTCCAATCGCTATCAAATGGGTGGTAGCCCGCGATCAAAAAGACAATGATAATTGGTGGAATTAACTATTCCTCAAAACAAAACATTACAACAACGAGGGGGTAATTGAACGATATGAAGCGCGGGGTTCTGTTGATGAACATAGGGACCCCAGATGAACCAAATGTGGAATCTGTCAGAACTTATCTGCGTGAATTTCTACTTGATCCAGACGTAATTGACATCCCTACACCCCTGAGACACCTTTTGGTTAGGGGGATAATTCTGAAAACTAGACCGAAAAAAATAGCACCCCGATATCAGAGTATATGGATGGAAGAAGGCTCACCACTCCGTGTTTTAACTCAAAAGATGACAGATGCTGTGGAACAAAACATGGATGATACAGTTTGTGAAGTAGGAATGAGGTATGGAAACCCAAGTATTCGTCATGGATTAGAACGATTAAAGAAATCAGGAGTTGAGGAGGTATTACTAGCCCCTTTATTTCCTCATCATGCGCAGGCTACCACAGAATCTTCTCTTAAGTTTGCATACAAGCAAATGAACGAAATGAATTGGAATCCACTGACCAAGGAACTAGGTCATTTCCCAAATAACCCTAATTTTATTGACCCATTGGTGGAATCAATAAGGCCTTATTTACAAGAGGATTCTCATCTTTTATTCTCATATCATGGTCTACCCATATCTCATGTAAAACGATCAGATAAATCTGGTAAACACTGTCAGAAAGTTGAAAACTGTTGTGGACTTTCTCTGGATGCTAACTCAATGTGTTATTCTCACCATTGCTCACTTACCACTGAAGCGGTTACCAAAAAATTAGGACTATCAAAGTCTGATTGGTCTATGAGTTATCAAAGCAGGCTCGGACCCGCTAAATGGCTGAAACCATCTACAACAGAGACAGTTCAGAACCTGGCTATGAACGGAATCAAGAAGTTAGTTATTGTATCCCCTGCTTTCTTAGCAGATGGATTAGAGACCCTCGAAGAACTTGACATAGAAATAAGGGAGGAATTTCTTTCAGAAGGAGGCGAAGAGTTAGTCGTCGTGAAATGTCTGAACGATGATCCATTATGGATTTCAGGACTTACTAATCTGATTAATGAAGCATTTTCCAGTCAATCGCTGCCTATAGTGGAGGGATTTTAACGATATACAACGTACCAATCAAGGCTAATACAAATGTTGTAATTCGTGATATTTGAGGGGCAGAATCGGGAATTGCAATTAGTATCGCAAATAATACAAAAATCCACATTGTGGTCAATATTATGCTTTTTGTTTTTCTTGGTATCCCTCCGGTTTCACGATAATTCTTCACATGCGTACCAAATATTTTGTTGTTAATCACCCAGTCGTAGAATTTCTGACTTGATTTAGCAAAACAAGCTGCGGCTAAAATCATAAAAGGAGTGGTTGGAAGTCCAGGTACAGGGATACCTATTAGTCCTAAAGCAGTGAAAAATAGTCCCAAACTAAACCACATTATCCTGCCAAGACTGGAGCGATTAGTATCCACCTTGTGGACATCGTTCGATACCATAAGAACAACCTGTATTTCTTCACACTTATTATCTTGTTCGCGTAAAAATAAAGTTATACTAATTCCAACTATTCTAACGATATTTCAGGGCCGTCTATTCGTACGTTATTGAGTTTCATAGCTCGTATTATTTGGGAAATTGTATGGTTTCCCAATACTTCTGGTGCGTGGACACCTACAGGTAACATATCTGGATTTTTCAACCATGCTTCTACACAACATGCAGTCACCATTCCGGTTGCTCGGGCCATAGAATGACCATCGTCGCCCCCATGATCCTCAACTTCCCATTCCATGACTTCACCGGTTCTTGACTGAGTTCTAACCTTCATCCAAGTAAATTCAGGAATTTTATGATCATAATTCCACTCCCAAATTAATTCCTCTTCGTTCAATTCTCCAGTTTCCCTTTCGTCTATAAATTTCTGGATATGACCCGGCCATCGTACGGTGAATTCAGACATCTCAAATGCAGGAATAGATTTCAGCACGGAACGTAAACCATCTGTAAGAAAAGCCTCCATTTCACCGTGTTCTCCGGTATCTATCATATGACGTTGCGTTAACGCAGGAAGAATCACTTCTTCTCCTTCTCGAATCACCCTCGCCGGCCTAGTGTATTCTGCAATTACATCTATGGGGGAAAATGGTGCCATATACTTCCATTCACCATATGGTCCGGTTGGGTTTCCACCTACCCAAACTTCAGCTTTTTCCAAAGGTCCAATTTTCCTATCCGCGACGGCTAGCAACATATTCGATAAACCGGGTGCTATACCAACATCCCAAAGGATTCTTGCTCCGTAATCCTGAGCCTTTTGATTATCTCTATCGGGTGTATGTTTACTGAAACTTAAATCCACCACGCGATACCTACTTTCAGCGAGATCTGTCGTTGCCATATGCCCAATATCGCCCGGTAACATATTCACAACCATGTCAACCTGAGCATTATTGCTCATTGACATCAAATTATCCAATACATCTCCTTGATGTACCGTAATTCCATCAATCCCCATGACTCGATGCGGCTGAAGGTCATAGGCGTGAACTTCGTGTCCAAGTGTTGCTAGACGCTTTGCAACCCACGCACCGACCAATCCAGTCCCTAGACAATGTACAACCGCCATAATTACCCCAAGCCGGTTTAGTTCTTGATTAGTTGCAGTCGAGCATTTGTCGCATTATATGGGCGATTAGTTGATTGAGGAGTGTATTCTCGTATGGGTGTGGGAAACGCCGGTCGCATCGATCCTTGGTCCTCGGAGCAATCTACAGATTATGCTCGGATACGTGACCAATTCGGCTTAGAGAGTCTAGATCTAACTCAAGTTCCTAATCCAAGTATGCTACATCGTAGGGGGATTATTTTCGCACATAGAGATCTCGATGTTGTCACTGGATGCATGGAGCGCTCGGACCCATTTGGTGTATTGACAGGTCTCATGCCCAGCGGGAGGATGCACCTAGGTCATTCAATGGTTATCGAGCAAGTTAGATGGTTTCAGGAACAAGGTGCTGATATCACTGTAACAGTAGCCGACCTTGAAGCATTAGCTACTAGAGGAACCAGCCTTGAAGAAGGAAGAAAAACAGCTCTAAAGGAATATGTCCACAATTACGCTGCACTCGGTCTTGACCCAAAAACTACCAATGTGTATTTTCAAAGTGGTCGACCCGAAGTTCAGAGACTTGCGTTTTCTTTGGGGCGAAGAACAAATCTTTCTGAATTTGAAGCGATTTATGGCTTCAAAGGTGACACTAATTTAGCACATGTGCAAGCACCTTTGGTTCAGGTTGGAGATATTATTCATCCGCAATTGGAAGAATTTGGAGGATTGCGACCTATCGTAGTGCCAGTTGGAGTTGACCAAGACCCTCATTTACGGCTGACTAGAGGTATTGCAGGGAAAACCCATTGGTTTAACGTAAAACCGAGAAAATCAGGAGGTTTGACAGTTTCTCTATCCGTTCAGGATAGTAACTCAGAAGCCTTCGGAGTTTCGCCAAATGGTCGGGTGGATAGACAGGTAAGGGAGTCAATTTTTGATAGACTAAAGGGGTCATTAGCCCCAATGGGTTACTCTGATTTAATTTCAAATCCAAAACATGGAACATTGGACATTCCTGGCGCAAATACCTCCGATATAGCTCAGGTCCGAATGTGTGTACTTAGACTCGAACGTCAGATGGGTGGGATGGGCCTAATGCCTCCAAGTTCTACCTACCACAGATTTGCAATTGGGCTTACTGGAGATAAGATGTCATCCTCTAAGCCACAAACTACAATTTTCATGGACGATACTCACGATGAGATGAGCAAGAAGGTAAAGCGGGCGTTTAGTGGGGGTCAACCAACTGTAGAGGAACATAGAAGACTCGGTGGCGATTGTTCCAAGGATGTTGCATTCCAATATTTACAATTCTTCTTTGAAGAGGACGACTCTGAATTAACAAGGATTGCCAGAGAATACGAATCTGGAAAACTATTGGCTGGAGAAATGAAGCAGATTTGTATCGATAGAGCAAGCGAATGGCTTTCTCAATTAGCCGATAAGAGAGATATGTGGGAAGGACGCCTTGAGGAATTCCTAGCGCCCGACGCAAAATAAGGGACTATTCTTCAAAGTCGCTTGAATCGAAAATGGGTATCTGAGGGCCTGTGGCTAAGGCTGCGATTTCTTCTTCGGACAACTCTGTTGATGTAGCCGATTCATGCAAGATTTGAGAATGCCCATTCGGATCTAGTAACAATAGTTCAACAGTCTCTTTCCCATTCTTGACTCTAGATATTCTGTCAATTAATTCTTGACAGGATTCAACTTTTTCTTTTCCTTCTTGACCATCTCGTATTGCACCACGTTGTATCATTGAGATAGCATCGGAAAACCGCTTTAGCACTCCTTCTACATTGGAAATATACCCTGTTGCATTATCGCCTGGTTCTACTTCCAAGCCCAATTCGACAATTCTCACTGTGCATGATGAGGATCTAACCACTCTGGTAGTCATTAACTCTGAATTGTCGATAACCAGTGACCAGACGCTTGGCTTTTTTCCTTCCGAGGGTATGAAATCGGTGTGCCTCCAACCGCACTCATTGCAAATGATAGTCATCTCTGTGTGTTCGCCAAAGTATGGTATTTCTGAGGTGTGAACATTGAGAATTAATCCATTCTGTGCATTACAAATTGGACAAGGATAATCAAGAGAGCTTTCCAAATTCACACCTCAGTAAGCAGTATTTTGCTCCTCGGATATAGCAAATGTTGATGGTAAGAGTAACAATCTTGAGGTGCCCAATCTAATCACTTCTCCTGATAAGTCGGTTTCTACAAAAGATTGGATTCTATCTACTGCAATTCTTAATTCGGTTTCAACTGTGATTAAGCGCGACATTTCTAATATTACGATATCACCATCGGATAACCAATCTAGTAGTTTAGGAATTCCTGTAATATCATCTAAAATGGCTCTGTGAACAATAACATCGCCCATTCCTCTAGCCACTGGCGCATCTGCGTATAGCTCACCCAAGTCATGGTAATCTTGACCTGGATCTAACGAAAAGTCGCGAGACTGAGAAGGTAAACTAGGCATCTCGATCCATTTGGGTTCGGACCTAGTAGGCTTCGCCATAATTCATTCCGGAGTGGTAGGCTCTTTCAGTAATACGGTTAATGTTGGATGGAAATACCCAATTAATGACCTATGTTGAAAGAGACATTTTCGCTCGAGGCCTAATTACAAGTTTGAGCACATTCCCTCACTAACACCCCGTCGGATTGATAAGGGGCCGGATTTGAGTGCAATCCGCAGGGAACTCTCCGTGCGGTGAAATCAGATGAACGCAGAAGCAGACGCCGTCAAGACCGGAACTAGCACTGTTGGCATAACATTCGACGGAGGTGTTGTAGTCGGAGCAGACCATAGAGCAACTATGGGACACTTTATTGCAAACAAGAGCGTCAAGAAGTTGTTCAAAATTTCAAATAACGTCGCCCTCACTACTGCAGGTCTTGTAGGACATGCCCAATCACTTTCACGAACCCTTGCAGCAGAATTGAGGCTATACGAACTGAAGCGTAACGCTCCAATGACTGTCCGAGGTGCTGCTACATTAACTGCTAACATACTAGTGGGTAGACCACACTATGTTCAACTATTGATTGTTGGAACCGATGAAGATGGTCCGAGTGTGTATTCGATAGACTCAGCAGGTGGCTCAATTCCAGACGTTTACTGCGCCACCGGTTCAGGAAGCCCATTCATGTACGGTGTCCTAGAAGACCAGTACAAGGATGGTATGAATCAGAATCAAGCACTAAAGGTAGCCGCAAAGGCCCTCTTGGCATCGGCACAAAGAGATGCAGCAAGCGGAAATGGCATGGATCTTGCAGTAATTACAAAAGATGCAGGCTACCAACAGCTAACAGAGAAAGAGGTCTCAGACCTGCTTTCCAAATTGTAGACAAACTCCACGGCATTTAGCCTTACAACCTCATTTCGAGGTTTTTGGTAGAGGGTGGAGTTCCTCAATTGAGGTGTGAATAATGAGATTAACATTGACAGAAGTAAAACAAAGGGTATCCAAGTTAGTACCTGAAAACATCGACTATGATGTAGATGTAGAGGCAGGTTCGATTGCAATTATTACAAAGCAACCAGAAGCCTTCGGGGGCGCTGGCCAATCATTGACCGTAAAAATTGCGAAAAATGTCAAGCGTAGGGTAATCGTAAGACCGCACTCTGATATTCTCGCCGATGAAGATACAGTACGGCAAAAGGTAAACGAAATTATTCCACCTGAGGCTGAGGTGAGGAATGTTTGGCTCGACCCTGCATTATCCGAAGTTACTCTGGAATGTGACGATCCTGCTTCTGCTGTAGGCCCTAAGGGAATCAATATCAAAAATCTCAGAGATGAAATTGGCTGGTTAATATCGGTAGAACGCGCTCCGGCCTTTGAGAGCCGAACTCAACATGATATCCGAAGATATCGAAAAGAATTAGCCGATGAAAGAAAATCCCTATTGAGGAAATTTGGTACCCGAATTTATCGTCCAAAAAGAGCTGGGGAACCATGGGTTAGACTGACCGCTTTAGGTTCATATCGAGAAGTTGGCCGAGCAATGCATTTGGTTACAACAAATGAATCACGAGTTCTCGTTGATTGTGGTGCTAAGCCAACGATGAATCGTAGTGAAGTTCAGCCATTCTTCAATGCACCAGAATTACTTCCTTTAGATAATCTCGATGCAATCGTACTAACCCATGCTCACGTTGACCACATAGCCATGCTTCCAGTTCTATTCCGGTATGGATATCGAGGGCCGGTATATTGCACACCACCAACTAGGGATTTGATGACATTATTGCAGATGGATTACATCAAAGTCTCCCAAGCAGAAGGCGCAGATCCACCTTATTCAAAGGCGGATATACAAGAATGTATCAAACACGTTGTTGACATTCGCTGGGGCGATAAGACAGATATTGCTCCAGATGTAAAAATCACTCTCGAAAACGCAGGACATATCCTTGGTTCATCTAGTGTTTACATGCAGATTGGAGAAGGAAATTCTGAACATAGATTGCTCTTCTCAGGTGACATCAAATACGAAAGATCATGGTTATTTGATGCTGCAACAGTAAGGTTCCAAAAGGTCGAGACCTTAGTTATCGAATCAACATACGGAGGCGCGCAAGATTTCCAACCAAATCGAGCAGACGCTACACAGGAATTGCAAGATTTGGTAAAATTAGCTCTCTCGAGGGGAGGTAAAATATTCTGTCCAGTATTCGCAGTAGGACGTTCGCAAGAGGTGATGATTGCAATAGATCAATTGTTCAAATCCGGCGAGATTAAACCGGTAACAGTTTATTTGGATGGAATGATTGCAGAGGCAACCGCAATTCACGCTAGCCACCCGGATTTCCTCAATCGTGAATTACGTAGTAAGGTATTGAAGGGGGGTGAAGAAAATCCATTCAATTCAAGTTGGTTCAAGCAGGTAGATAGTAGAGAACAAAGAGAAAAATTACTTTACGACCCATCTCCATGTATCGTCTTGGCAACTTCAGGAATGATGACCGGAGGACCCATAATCGAATATTTCAAGCACTGGGCTCCTGAAACAAATAACACATTATGTTTTGTTGGATATCAAGCCTCTGGAACTCTTGGACGCAGACTACAACAAGGCCATGCAGAGGTTCCACTAATGGACAAGGGACAAACCCACATGGTCCCTGTTGCCTGTAATGTTGTAACAATTGATGGATTCAGTGGGCACTCTGACAGGCGACAATTAATGGATTATGTGAAAGCATTGAACCCTACGCCTAGGAAAATAATCTGCCATCATGGAGACGCTAAAACATGCAATGCATTCCGGCAAGGTCTAAGAGATGAATTTAGGGTTCAAACCTATGCTCCGGCAAACCTTGAAACTCTTAGATTGAAGTAAATTTTGACTTTGACAACTATACATCAACCTCAAACATATTCGCCTTAGCCGATGAGTCATGAGGGTTGCACCCTGGGCCGTTGTCTCATTGGTACTGCTATCCTCAGCACTTGTGGGTTGTATACATACTAATGACCCCGATGAAGTAGAAATTATTGACGAACAAACTACCAATGCGTACAGTATAGTTGCTCCAATTGATACTGGAATCAATGTTTATCACAATCATTTCGTCTTAAATGAGACTCTACCAGACTGGATGTTGGATGGGCTAGGCGTAACTATGTGGTGTAATATCACTACGGAGGGCACATGGGAAGAACGATACGAGGCCGACAGGGAAACTTGTTGGGATGTAATAACTTCCTCGGATATAGTGTATTTTCCCGGCACCAGAATAATTGCTACAACACCAGATGACGGGACGGACATCCCTATCCTAGACGATCCTTCTGATGGTCATGGAACCGCAGTTACTGGCGCAGTATTGGATGCTAACCCTGACGCGATAATTTTCTTTGTCGAAGGATTTAGTGACGCTGCAGTATTAGCTGCCGCCAACCAACCCCTAGTGGACATAATCACTACTTCATTTGGCCCAATTGGTTCAATTCCAGTGCCTGGAATCGAGGACTCAACGAGAGTTGCGGTCGTTGAAAATAAGAAAATCCACACTGGAGCTGCAGACAATACTCCTTCTCCCGCAGTGCAAGACCCCACCGCCGGCCCTCCTTGGTCAATTGGTGTATCTGGATATGCGGAAGAGGAAGATGACCAAAAGGAAACTATGAGTGGTTCTTATCCAGATATTGCCGCTGATTGGACTCAGATGCTACCTAATCATGACGACATAGATGGATACCATCAAACATCTGGTACCTCTTTTGCTACACCTAGGACAGCAGGAATTCTTAGCATGGTATTGACTATGTTACGAGAAGATTCAGGAGACCTAATGAGTGGCGCTTCAGAAGAAAGAAGTGGTTTACTTGTTAACGGCACAAATCTTTCCATCTCCAATGACGATATCCGTGATGCACTAAATTTGTCCGCGTGGTATCCTAGTGCATCAACATGGGATCCAACTTCGGGCACATTGCCAATTTCACCTGTTGCTCCTTGTACACAAGTTGGATGGGGTGTTGTCAATTTATCCAACATACAACCTTTGTATAATCACTTAGCAGGAATTGATTCTATGCCACAGCGTCCTGCAGATGTTGTTGCATGTATGGAAGCCAATCAAGCCATGCGGGAAGCATATTGGGGCAATTGACCGATTTCCCTTACATTACAGGGATATCGAATCCATCCTCTTCCGGATTTGGGACTTCTTTTTTTGAAGATGTCTCTACACTTTCTTCCTCTATTATTGTTGTAGGGTGAATAGTATCTCTTTCCCACCATTTGCTTCGATTAAGTGCGAATGCAAGGGCCGCAGGAGAAAGAAGTAACGAAATCCATGCCTCGATAGTTATAGAGCCGGATTCGAAAAATGAGTAAATCGAAAAGACGATTAGAATAAGAAATGCCAACCAACCGAAGACAATTCGAGCGTTTTGCACGTTAACCCCCAATGGTCCTGCATCATTAGGGATACGCTTAATTTCTTCAATTAGAATCCTAATTCGGCTTCTATAGCCCCAAGACAATATATTGAACCATCACTTTTCAGCAAAGGCTATGGCGAGTAATTGGCTACTACTTCGATGCAAATGCGGCCAATCGTTTGGGGCTAGACAAGGAACTCAAGCATCCTGCAGTAGATGTGGCGAATCTAGCCAAATCACAACAACTGCGGTATTCACAGATCCTGCTAAATTAACCGAAGCGGTCGCAAACGCCAACCTACCTTCAGAAATTAGTCAAGAGATAGAGGCAAAATTAAACGAAAAAAAGCGTAAACAATTGAAGACAAGGGATAGGGCAAATGCTGGAATGATTCTCAGAATACTGAAACAATCTACAGATGAAAGAGGTGTGTTAACTCTGAAATCATTGCGAGTAAGTCTAGAAACAGAAGGAGTTACAGAACCATCTCCTGAACAAATTATTGGTATGGCGGAATTACAGGGAGTGGTCCAAAGAACTGCTCAAGATGAGTGGAAATGGTTAGCGTGAACTCCATAAAGTCGACTTAGGTGGCCATGTTACTCACGGGCCTGTGGGTTAGTCTGGCCTATGCTAGATGGTTTGGGACCATTTGACCCTGGTTCAAATCCAGGCAGGCCCACCACTTCTTCTCTAATCGGCGAAAGCGGTAAAATTATCAAATGAATTTCTCTATGGCTTCAATATCAAAAAGGGAAACGGCTACGGATAATGCTTCCTGTTTATCAAACCATTTTGCTTCCTCTATTTCATCATCTTTTGGTACTATTTTCTCTGCTGGAATATCCGCCTCACATTTGTACGTAAATGAAAGCCAACAAATACCATCAGGCGTGAAAATCTCCTGTCGGACAATTGACTCGGAGTTTGTGCCATACCCCTCACTCGACTCCCCAATAGGGTCTGGTATGCGAATGTCGATTCCCAGTTCTTCCAATGCTTCACGTTCAGCTCCCACTCTAGGATGCTCGCCATAGTCGACAAAACCTCCCGGTAAGGTCCAACAGCCTGTGAAAAATCCTCGAGTTACTTTTGCCATAAGTATCTGATTAGATGGATTAGTAATTACAACTTTGCTGACTACTCTATGTAGAGTCCGATATACAGATTCTCTAGCCACAGGGTCAACCTCACTGTCGCTAATCACAGCATCTTTCCAGGCCCACTCTCCAGGCCAAGTAATTTCAGGAGTAGCGACAATAACCTCATGCATTTCTTGTCCTAATCTAAATCGATTAGTTCGCTTAGTATTCCAGGTCAAACCCATTCCTTTCGCTTCTTCAGGAGTTGGGAGGCGAATCGAGAATCCGCCATCTCCTTTTCTTCCCATTTGAGGTATTGCGGGTCCTTTTCCTTGTAGATCTACTAGGAGTAATTTACCATCGTGTTCAAGATGGATATGACGACGAGGCTCGGTCATCTTTGGTGGCGAGACTAATTTAGAAAATGAACTCAACGGCTAATCATTCGGTCTCTCAAATGATTTAGTATGGATATTTGACAGTCGTTGATTACAACAACTCACTTACCGCATCCCGTTCCTCGAGTAGAGCTTTGACATTTTCATCTATCTTGGTTTGGGCGAATTCATCAATAGGTAAATCTTCAACCACGTTAATTTCTCCACCTTCGCATCGGCAAGGGAAACTAAACACTAAGCCTTCTGGAACTCCGTACCATCCTTCTGATGGTAGTGCCATGGATACAATCCGGCCATTGGAACCTTGCCACCAGTCTCTCATGTGGTCTACCGCAGCGGAAGCAGCTGATGCGGCGGAAGAAGCACCACGTGCTACGATAATTGCCTTACCACGGGTTGCTACAGTATCTAGGAAGGCGCCTTGTAACCATTCATTATCGAATAAATCAGTAACGGACTCATTGCCTACCCTTGCAAACCTTGGATCTGGATACATAGTGTTTGAGTGATTACCCCAAATGAATACGTCTTCTACCTTCGATGCTGGAACGCGAGCCTGTTCCGCGATTTGCCCAACCGCACGGTTTTGATCAAGCCTAGTCATGGCGGTGAATTGTCTACTAGGGATACTTGCAGCGTTTGCCGATGCAATTAGTGCATTCGTATTGCATGGATTACCTACGGTGATGACTTTGACATTAGGTGATGCAACAGCATCTATTGCTTTTCCTTGGCCCACGAAAATGGGCCCGTTAGCAGCGACGAGATCTGCACGATCCATATCCTTGGTCCGTGGACGCGAACCGACTAGGAAAATTGCATCTGCATCACTAAACGCAACCTCTGGATCGTCGGTGCCAATAATGTCGTGTACCAATGGGAAAGCAGAATCTCGTAGTTCCATGATTACTCCATCAAGTCGTTGCATTCCTGGTGGGATTTCTAGCAACTGTAAAATTACGGGTTGATTATTTCCAAAGCAATCACCACTAGCAATTCTCCACAATAAAGCATAGCCGATGTTACCAGCAGCTCCGGTAATGGCGACCCTTATTGCTGCTTTTTCTCCCTCTTGCGTAGTTTGCATTTGTTATCCTCAATATGCGGGATTAGAATTACACGCTTAGCCTTTAGTGAGCGTTAGGTTCGTCGTATGCCGCCCTAATACTAATCACATACAGGGAATTAGACGGGTTGATGCAGAAAGGTCATCTGTCAATATTTGTCCTGTTTCTTGTCTCAATAATGCCTACTGTTTCAGTTCTATTCTCCTTTTCATGGAGTGAATCCGAATTACAGTCTCAAATATTCTTTATTTTTGCGAAATTATGGATTATTCTGATACCGATATATTGGATATATCGGATTGAAGAAAGTCGGTTTTCATTGGGTGAAATCAATTCTAAAGGAATGTACCAATCAATAGTTTCAGGAATCCTAATTTTTCTTGCTGTTGGGATTATTTTCCTAATCTTTGGTGATACGCTTGACGTGGATTTGATGAAGCAGGAAATCGGAGGTACTGGATTATTGAATCCTCACATATTTTTCCTCGGGGTTTTCTATTGGATAACTATCAATAGTCTAGTGGAAGAATTTGTCTTCCGACAATTTATCGGAGATCGAATCCTTGAATTTACAGGCCGAGAATCGGTTACAGTATTACTTTCAGCGGCAATCTTTACTTTACACCACACGGTATTGTTGGGCTATTATTTTGAGCCTTGGCAAAATGTAATTTCCAGTATTGGTATATTTATTGCTGGAGCGATTTGGTCATTATTGTGGCTACGTCACCGCTCACTTTTCCTCTGCTGGATATCTCATGCTATTGCCGATGTGGCGGTCTTCGGAATTGCTTATGTTATTCTGTTCTAATTTGGTTGCTATATTTTTGATGAGGCGACTATTCCGTTTCATTCAATAATCTAATTCCGCTCGCAATGCTTACCTGACATGAGCCTATGGCTCATTAGGAACCGAGGGACTTGTATGAGACTAGGTGTGTTGAAGGAACCTGAAGGCGAAACAAGGGTTGCAATCGTGCCGAAATCGCTTCGTAAATTAAGTAAGTCTGGGTTTGAAGTAGTGGTGGAATCTAATGCTGGCATTTCCGCAAATCATTATGATTCCGAATACGAAGAAAACGGAGCAATTATCTCAAACAGACTTGAAGTCCTAAAATCTCCGCTAATTATTTCCGTTCACTTACCAGATGTCTCTGAACTTCATGCGGGTCAGGTCATCGCTTGCGTGGCCGATCCGTTTCGTCATCCTGAAAAAGTTCAGGCTTGCTTGGATGCAGGAATCACCCTTCTGTCGATGGATATGATTCCTCGAAGGTTGTCAAGAGCACAATCCATGGATGTAAATTCAAGTCAAGACAATCTGGCAGGATACAAAGCGGTACTCTTGGGCGCCGCCTCAGTACCAAAGGGAATCCCGATGATGACCACTTCTGCAGGAACTGTGAGGCCAGCGAAAGTTGTGATTATGGGTAGTGGCGTTGCTGGTTTACAAGCCATTGCAACCGCAAAGAGACTTGGCGCAATTGTCTATGCTTCCGATGTGAGGAAGTCAGCCGCAGAACAGATAGAGTCTGTTGGGGGGAGATTCATTGAGGTTGATGGTATGGATGATTTCGAAGATGAAGCTGGTTATGCAAAACCACTCACTCCGGAGTTCATTCAGAAAGTCAATGACACAGTTTGCGGAGTCGCTTCCGATGCCGACATCATTGTAACCACTGCCAGAATTTTTGGAAGGCCAGCACCTATCACAGTACCGAGTAGTGCTGTTGAATCATTCAAGTCCGGTGCTGTTATTGTTGACATGAATGCTGATGTCGGAGGGAATTGTGAAGATACAGTTGCGGGTGAAACAGTTGTCACAGAAAACGGTGTAACAATAATCGGAGTGAGAAATCTCCCAGGCACGTTGGCAAACACAGCCTCCATGTTGTATTCAAACAACCTTACCGCTTTCATTACATCGATATTTATTGATGGCGAGTTAGTAATTTCAGATGAAGACGATGTATTAGTAGGTGCTCCTGAAGGAGATGATTTCTACGTCCCTGGAATGGGAGGGGTTTTGATATGTTCAGATGGAAAAATACATCCTAAACAGAGCAAACTAGGAGGTGTGTTGTAATGGAGCCTACGGTTTTAATTGGTTCAGTAACGCTTTTTGTAATGTCTATTTTCTTAGGATTCGAACTTATCACCAAAGTCCCCGCCACTCTTCATACCCCACTAATGAGTGGAGCTAATGCTATTTCTGGAATCAGTATAGTTGGTGCTCTGTTAGGGGCGAATGTCGCCTACGAAGGTGGCGACACAGTAGTCAGTGGAATCCTTGCCTTCATAGCATTAGTACTCGCGATGATCAACGTAGTTGGAGGATTCGCAGTAACTAATCGAATGTTGAATATGATAGCTGGAAAGAAAAGGGGTGGTCAATGATGATCGATGATCAATGGGTTGGCCTTGGATACCTGCTCTCGGCGACTCTATTCATCTTCGGCTTGAAGAGATTATCCCACCCTAGAACAGCTCCTCGAGGAAATCAATTAGGCGCAATGGGGATGCTTGTAGCGGTTCTCACAACAGTACTACAAATGGAACTAGGAGATGGTATTGAAGGTTGGATTTTGATTGGAAGCGGATTACTTCTAGGCGGTTTAATCGGTTGGGTTATGGCTGTCCGCGTCGAGATGACAGGGATGCCTGAAATGGTCGCTTTGTTCAATGGATTTGGTGGTGCAGCATCAGCCTTGGTGGCTCTGTCAGAATCCTGGAAATACATCGAGGATGATACACTAGAAATTCCTACAGGTCTCGAACTAGAAGTCATGGTAGTCGCAGCCGGACTTTCAGCATTGGTTGGTTGGATGACGCTAACCGGGTCTTTACTCGCTATGCTAAAACTCAAGGGTGGCGTGGAATTATTTGGTAAATGGATTCGCACACCTACCTGGGGTCCGTCTTGGTTAAATCCCGTCAAGGCTTTGTTATTCCTCAGCACATTAGTTCTAATCTATATGTCAATCCAAGAACCTACTGAGACCAATTACCTATTTGCGATAATTGGAATTTCATGTCTACTCGGTATATTGTTGGTATTGCCTATCGGTGGCGCGGATATGCCGGTCGTCGTATCCTTGCTAAATTCCCTATCTGGTATTGCTGCAGCATTTACTGGATTCATTATCTCTAACAGTGTTTTGATAGTCGCTGGTTCCTTAGTTGGTGCCAGTGGTTTGATTCTAACATTCATTATGTGTAAAGCCATGAACAGAGAACTAATTGATGTTCTTTTCAAGGCGTTTGGCGGGTCTGATAAAGAACAGTTAACTCGCACAAAGGTCGGAAGCGACGCAGACGAAGTCGCGATGATGGTTGATGGTGCTCAGAAGGTAATCATAGTACCTGGATATGGTATGGCTGTAAGCCAATGTCAACACCAAGTCAAGGAATTTGCAGACTTAGTATCAGAGAAATTTGACACCGAGGTGAAGTATGCAATCCATCCAGTTGCAGGCAGAATGCCTGGCCACATGAATGTCCTACTGGCCGAGGCTAATGTCCCCTACGATCAATTAATCGAAATGGATGAAATTAATCCTGAGATGCCAGAGGCAGATATAGCCCTAATTATCGGAGCAAATGATACCTGTAACCCTGCCGCTAGAACAAAAGAAGGTCCACTCGCTGGAATGCCAATCATCGACGCAGACATGGCCCGAACAGTTGTAATCATCAAGAGAAGTTTGTCAGTTGGCTATGCCGGAGTAGACAATGATTTATTTTACATGGATAAAACCATGATGCTATTCGGTGATGGAAAGAAGATGATGAACGAACTCAATGCCGCAGTAAAGGAGTTGTAGATTACACCGCCTCCCTAGGGGAGGCGAACGAGCAAGGGTTATGTGTTTGACGAGGTCGCAACGAAAACAGGAGGTCTTGATGATGGTGCGTCCAACAAAGCTCGTTGTTGCTCTATGCCTAGTAGGATTACTAGCAATCCCAGCATTCGCCAACAGCGGTGGCCCACCATATCTTAATTCAGATAATCAAGAGACTGCCAAATACGGGTGTACTTGTCATTATTCCAGTCCGGGTGACAGAGCCGTTGTTATGGTCTCAGGAGTCCCAGTTATGTACGAATCAGATCAGTCGTACGAGTTTGTAATCACAGTGGCTGATTCTGTAACTCTGGCTGGAGCGGACGGTAACACCAAAGCTGGATTCCTCCTAACAGATAATGGCGCTGGGACTTTCTCTTGGGATGATTCACAAGAGATTAGAGAAGCTGATGGAGATGAAAATGCTATATCACATTCAGAAACCAGTGATGGAGTTTGGACCATCACTTGGACCGCACCATCATCTGATTCAGATACAATACTCTTCAGTATAGCCGGAAATTCAGTTAATGGAGACGGGATTCCAAATGAGTATGATTACTGGAATGTTCTGACTTTTTCGATTAATCCACCAGGTACTATTGCAGCGGGAGATGGTGATGCAACCTTGCAAACTCGAACAATTGCTGTTGGTGATTACCAAACACTCTTCGTCCTTGAAGAAAGTGAGGCTGAAAAAGAAAAAGAACGACAAAAGAACCTTTCCGATAGAGTATTTGAAAGTGGTAACCTGTTTTACTGGACTTCCCTTACCGCCCTAATCGTAGGCGCCGTGTTCCAACGGGAAATCCTCGAAAGACGCCATGGCCCAGGTCCGGAATACTTAGCCATGGAATTGGCCTATCCACAAGGTGTCAGGCGTGGACTAGTTGCAGTCATTGCCTTCTTCTTTGCAGTCGACTGGTCTGCCAACGGCGGTCAACATGACTTCGTTATTGGATGTGCTTGGTTCATAGCCGCTTGGGCCTCATATGGGGTGTATCGAACTGTACGTTCGGCTAAAGCAGAGCCAACCGTCCACGATGTGATGTAAAATGTCAAACAGTAGTCTAGTAGACCGTAAACCGGTCACTAGCCATTTGGAAGATTTACACTCTTTAATCCGAAGGAGTGCGTTTGTATTTCTTATTGCTTCTGCAGTAACAACAATTTGGGTCGAAACAATCCTCAATAATTGGAGCCTTTCTCAGTCACCCTCAGGCGCTCTATCTGTCTATGGTCCTTATGATTGGATAGAAATGAGATTCATGGCTGTAATCATTATTGCATCTGTCATTTCACTTCCATTTTTTTCTCTCGATTTGAGATTTTTCGCCAATGCAGGACTTCTACCTAATGAGAAGAGGTGGCTAGATACATACTTGATTTTGAATGCAATAATTGTTCCGAGCATTTTGTATTGGGTATGGTTTAGTATGATTCCTTATTACATCGAAGCAGGTATTCAACTAGACTCTATTTCTTCAGTCACTCCGAGATATGACGCATCAGAGTTATTTTCTTTGGCTAGTGGTATTTCTTGGATCTTAATTCTTACATTTACTTCTACACTATTCCTTTCCCTCTCAAGATTATTTGGTTTGGTTGAAGAAGGCCGGAGTAGATTTAGAAACCGAGTCTTTGCTATTGTCGGTGGTTTGCTAATTTTGACCCTACCAGAAATTTTCGAGGGACTTAGAATTTTGATTGCAATATTAGTATTGGTAACTGCTGAGGTAATATCTAGAACAGTGCCAAAAGGTCCATTGGGACCGCGTAATCCAGAATTTACCCAGTTTGTCAACAAAGATGGTACTATTCAAAAAATAGCTTTAGTTGACTGTTCATGTGATGGGGCTTGCCCGTCATTTAAGGAAAATTGGTTGCACCAAAAAATACCAATTCTACGACCAAGTGCGCTATGTTTGGACGAAAATGAACAATTGGCATTGAGAGAAATGGTGCAACGCAATTCACTCACTCGCTTGACTATCACTGGATGTAATGGATATCCTTTACCAATCGATATTCGCTCTTACATTGAATCCAATCAAACTGAATTAGACGGACTAAATTGGTTAGATGAAGACAATTCTAATTTACCAAACTGGAGAAAACAATCTTTGCAGTTTTACTCGTCAGAATATCGTAGATTGCCTTGAAATTGAAGCGAAGACAATTCAACAATCCGTTCCCTTCAAGGGAACGGAGATGTTCGATATCGGTATGAAGGGACTTAGGGCAGGGCTAGTGGCTTTGTTGTTGCTAGGTGCCATATATGTGCATTTTAATTCCGATATGGTCGATAATTGGGCCTCCAATCGAGTGTCCAATGATGACGATAGTGGGCTTCCATTATTGGGAGTTCAGATTGATGAACAATGGTTAGTCCTTCAAGTTGAATTTCCGAATGACCAATTTTCAACTACAACCGCCTCAGATATTCTAATCGGAGATGGTTCTGCTGAGGAATACATTGACCAAATGACTGCTGGGTCTTCGTCATTATCAGTGACATTATTTGACGAAGTTTGGCAAGCACCATATGGAGTCAAAAATTGGGGTGAAGATGTTGCCGGAGAGAGAGATCATGGTGCAGATGGGAATGGGGCTGAAACTTTGCTTCGTGATGTTGCCTCAGACCAACTACAAGGAATTGACCTTTCCAATTGGGACCCGAACTCGGATGGAGTAATCGACAGAATACTAATTCTGCACTCTGCACAACCTCAGGAAATGAATGGTGGCACTGATTCACTTTGGAGCCACTTCACAGGAATGCAAGAACCATTAGAAATTGGAGATTGGAGAATTGAACACTTCACAATCGCTTCAGTACATTCTGGTGTAGGTACAGTTGTGCATGAAATGTTACACCAAATGGGTGCTTTAGATTTGTATGATGTTCACAGCGATTTGCCAACCAGTAATTGGAATGGCATTGGTGACTGGGGGATAATGGCTAGTGGTAATTGGAACGGCAATGGTGCAATACCTGCCCTGCCCTCCTCCTCTACTCTTGACCTAATTGGGGTCAAGCGAGGTATTCAGGTAGATCCGAATTTTTCCAATTATACTATCCAAGGAATATCTCAAGGAGGTTCATACCTTGAAATTCCAATTGCACCAAATGAATGGGTCCGATTCACACTTAGAGTCAATTCGGGATTCGATTCGGCCCTGCCTGGCCATGGAGTCATTGTCGAAATTCAAGATCAAAATAATGGCGATGAAGGTAACAACCTTGTCAACACGGACCCGGAAAAGGCGTGGCTGAAAATTCTCGAAGCGGATGGCGATGCGGCCTTGCAACGAGGCCGAGATAGTGGCGCACCCGGGGACGCTTTTACCCAAGGAGATCAATTGGGAGCAAATGGCATGCAAATACGAGATAGTCGAGGTCGTTTGGTACAATGGACAGCGACAATTGAGAGTATCAATTCTGAAGAGACAACAATTAATTTCGATTATCCTGAAAATCCTACGACTGTCGATGTATTGCCTCCTAGAGGTCCTTTGGAAATTCTCGGACAAGAAACAATTTTTGCCACAGTATTTGCAGAAACTCCTTGTCAATTAGAAATTGACGTCTATACTTCAACCAATTCAGAAGGGTTCGCTCCAAGAATCGTTTCAATTGAGCAAGGGGAATCTACAGTAGAACTTGCTACCGCCAACCAAATGGCTCAGGGTTCAGGATATCTTCGAGGCACAATTGGTTGTGAAGGGGAAGAGAATTGGCAAATTGACTTAGACTGGTATTCCATAGGTCATAGAATCACTTCGGAACACCTTACTGCGGTTATTCCTTGGGATGAAAACTCCCAGCTCAAACTATCCACATCTTGCTTGGGTGAAGGTTCACGAACATACTCTATCGCAGTCGAGGGAGCACTCTCTCGAATAGCCACAGTCCAAACCGCTGGTGAATTACAAGCATGCCCTGAAATCGTCCTAAACATAGTCCCTGATGGATTATTGAATCCAGGTATGATTGCAGAAGGTGAAATCGTTTTCGTCGACTCCTTTGGACTAGAACAAAGAGTTCCTGTTACACTTACTGCACAATCATCATTTAACGGGGATAGCCCTCTTTCTTGGCTCGTTCAACCTAGCAATGCAATCATGGTTATTTTCGTTTTACTCGCGATTTCATTGATGCCTACATCCAATCCTAAACCAATTAACCAAAATCAACCTACAAACGAAGACGACGAATCTCAATTATTGTGAAGCATTACTTTCACTAACCGACTCAATACCTCTCTCTCGTTGGCTGATTGATAGGTGATTTGTATTGCCTTCAGACTATGTCTCGGCCAACGAGTATTTCTTGGGGTGATTCAGCAATAGATCTAGTATTACCAAAACCAAAGGTGCCCTCTGTCCTTCTTATTGATCAACATAGAAAGGAATTCCAAGGTGCGTTATTACGAATGGTTGCTAACGATTTGTCTGAATCTATACCAGTACATTGGATTGATGGAGGGATGGCATTCGACCCTTCCCCTCTTCTTCCTTTGTTGCGAATACGAGGTTGTAAAAATCGTGAAGTATTGTCGAATTTCCATATATGTCGTGGTTTCACAGCTCACCAAACAGCGTCGATTATTCAACGACTGTCTAATGAAGCCGGATCAAAAAATTCACCGAATAGACTGATAGAGGGAAGAATAATCGTGATTTCACAAATACCTAGGATGTTTATGGATGCTCAACTTAAGAAATCGGAGGGACGCTCTTTGTTGAAGGCAACACTTCAACGATGTAGGGATATTAGTAAAGATTCGAATTCCTTGGTGGTTCTCACATCAAGTCGTAATTCATCACCACCGTTAAGCAAGGATATGCGCGAGATTCTGAGACAATTTACAGATGATATACTTAGGATTGATGAACCACGCTCGAAAAAATCTAATGGTGGTTTGGCAAGAAAGAGATTACACCTTTTGTCCCTTGATAGGGAAATGATTTGGGCACAATTGCCGTTTGGTCAAACCTCACTTCTGGAATTCCGTCACATCCAAACCTCTAGACTAGATTGCCTCTTCGAGCCTGCAGTTACAACATCTTCATTCCAACCGAAGGGAGATAGTATCGAAGTGGCGGCTCGAACAGCTAGTGGAGTATAGAATTCAGCATCTCCTTTTTGTCCTGAAATGGAATTCGTTCCTGAGTCTATTTCTGATTGTAATCGCACCCTGTCGGTAGGCTGTTCTCTTTTCCAACCTGTTACGGCAAAACGAACCTTCCTTCCAGGAGGTGTGATTTGTTCTAGCGCTCGGGCACGGAGAAGAGCCGCAGCTGTCAGATTCATTACACGATGATTACCAGTTTCATATCGTACTCTTCTACCTACTATCAATTGACTCAATGGTACTTCCCCTCTCTTCATACGAGATATTTCATCTTCAACACGTTGAGCCGCGATTTTCGGTCCAATTCCGAATGGGTCATTCGCTAAATCTTCCATCATATCTTCTTGTAATTGCCTTATCCATTCACATGTTGAATGCTGGCGTAATTCAATCCCTCTAACCTTCCACTCTTCTCCTATCTTTGCATAGTATTTGGTGAGTGCACCAACTCCTGTAGTTCTATTTGGGATGAATGCAATCCAATCATATTCATGTTCTAGTTCAAGAGGTATGCCAACCAATGCTTCAATTCTAACCATCAAACGTTGGTATGAATCTCGTTTTTCTTCCTCGCTTCGATTCTTTCTATCTTTAATCCAAATAGCGTCTACTATAGCGTGTATGCAATCCCATCCTTCTTTGTTTGCTTCTTCAATAGTGGTCAGGAGTATTTCACGAGACCAAGCGCAAATAGCCTCGTGACATTCTATTCTACCAAAGCGTGCATTTCGATAACCAGTATAGCCAAAACAAGTTACCAAGATCCACTTCAGAACATTTTGTCTTCTGTCCCAAACGTCTCCTTTGTTCTGCCTTTTTTCTTTCAATACATTCCGTCTTTCAATTATAGGTGCTACCACTCTACCTAGGAATCCATGCCTTTTCGTACAGACATGTAATCCAAGTTCGGGTACAACTAATTTCAGATTTTCATTATTTTTTTGCCTTTTTTGAATTTCAGCAGCAGCTGTTTTTACATTCAACGATAATCTCCCATCTTTTCTTGAATGGTCCGAATCTAGATTACAGCACAAACAATTCATAGTTTCAGGACTAATGTTCCTCGTTGCAATTATGCTGGGGAATAAACTCGCAAAATCTAGTTCAATAACACCTTGGTGAACACCAACAATTGGGTCTAAGTATAGTCCACCCCGATCAGCCAACATTATTTGTTCAGCATCTTTCATATCTTCTGGCCTATTCTTTTTCCAAGGAATCAATACTCCATCTTCAATCGATTGTCGAATTTGCATAGCTGAAATTGCTGAACCTGGTGATAATCTCGATAGGTCCGCTGCTGGTAATCCCGAAGCTCTTGATAATTCCATTAACCCCTCAATCCCACCTTCTTTGCCTATGAAAGAGCGCCCCATATCAATGTGTAATCGCCCTTCTAAGGAATGGTACGCTTCCTTTCTTAGAAGTCGGCCGTAGCTCCAAGCCACACGTTCTTGAGAGCGAGGTTTACTTTCTCTACCATTTCTACTAATATTCAGCTTCACTCCCGACTTCTCGGCGAGTCTAATCAATGCAGGAATGTCGACACTGTCTCCATCATGGGTGATTACAATGTCGGGATCAATTTCCTCTATTTTTCTGTGGAAATCATCTAACATATGGGCATAGCAAGTATATGCGTCGGCAACCAAAGTTTGACTGAATGATTTGCTTTCACAATTAATTACTCCCTTGTCAACTATTGTGATACTAGAAATTGGTGCGCTAGCCTTTCTTTTACCATTTACATCTAGGCAACAAACATCGAGTTCGATGATTCTAAGAGGTGGAAGTTGCCAATCAACTTCGTCTCTTGTATCTAAGGGGAAAATTTGGTTTCCAATTATCTTCACTCTCCCAAATGGATGGGTTTTGAGGTCTAACAAAAATTTCTGAGTGATTTTTGGGTCAACGGAAAAAAGCTCGAAATTTCGCCATGAACCATTTGCATCAATCATCTCTGCAATTTTTCTTATCTTCGATGGCTTCTGTAAATTAACTGCCAGGACTTCCACCTGTTTTTGTGATTCATGTGAGGTACGATGCCTTTCCCTTCTCAATGATAGTGCTCCAAATGGACGTTGGTATTCAGGTCTAGAAAGGGCTCTACCTAGTTCATCTAATCTGTGCGATTCTCCATGAACATGTATCGTGAATGACCATGGCATTAGGATTTGTTGAACTTCTCCATCGTCTTTCTTTATCCATAAACTCATACATTCGGTTTTGATATCTAGATGACAATCAAGGATCCATCCTTCATCCATTCCTCAACCTCTCAATTTCGTCTTCGATTTTTGAGATTCTCTCGTACGCTTCGACTAACATCGCTAGAAATATTGGTTCCATAGGGTCGACCGTGGGTATCATTCCACAAGCCGCCGCTCTGTTTCTCGCGGCATTAACCATCGAATCGTAAGCCGAACGTTCTTGCGGTCTCAAAGTTCTACGAAACTGCTTCCACCCCTCTATTCTTTCTTCCCCTCTCATCCTCCAAGTTGCAACTGTTCGACCCATGGGCTTTCTTGGCGGATCAAATCGCCTAACCTTCTTTTTGTAGGCAGGGGGGTATATTATAGCGAGTAAAAGTGAAAAAAATCAGCGTTTACTTGGATTCGACCATCGTGAGTCAGCAGGTGGTCTAGTTATCGCTAGATAACTCCATGAATCTCCATTATTGACAGGGTGTAACCAAATTTTGTTTACTCCAGATGCTAATCTGGAGGCGAGGCAAGCACCGGCCCAATCTCTTGGTGCATCCTCTGGCAAGACTACGAGGAAAGGTGCATGATCCTCTCCTAGAGGCTTATCATAACATCTCCATCTAGTACCGTACTTGAATCCGGGTCGAATTACGAGACCCCTATTAAGCAAGTCAGAAAGAATCATTGCGCCTTCCGATAGCGGATTTAATCCTTGAATAATTTCACATGTGATTGAATCGAGATGAATACCCCCTGCGGTGGGTACTCCTAATTGTTGGATTTTCCAATCATCGGATGGATATAGCAAACCGTCGGCTGAGGTAATTCCTCCAGATAAATTAGTTAGAGATTCTATTGCCTCTTGATCTTGAAATGATCCACGGGGGTTTTGAGAGGATAGTTGGTATGTTACAACACTCAACTCTTCATCTACAACCAAAACCTCCGGCGTTCTCCCGGAATTGCTTACATCAATTGTCCATTGGTGTAATTCTATTGCATCCAATTTATCGGATTCATGAAACCATCGTATTTCGGAAATCGCTTTACTATTTCTTGGATGAGTATTCGAAGTCCATCGAGTAGCCCAAGACTTAGGGTGAATTTGTTGAGAAAATAGCCCCATATTTTGAGATAAAACAATCTTGTTACCCGGTACACGAAGAGCCTCTAAGATAGAATATTCTTGTAATAGCATCGGGTTTTGATTCAGTGCGTGATTCATCCAATCATTTGTTGGTAGGTCTATGTGCCTGTGATAGTGAACGAACAATGTCTCAGCCGGAGATAACTCTAGTTTTCCCTCTCCATTTGGTCTACCAATCGCTGATTTTTGCCATAGTCTTTCGGCGGCTGCCCCCTCGTAGACCCAAGTCCCAGAGTGGTCAGCCATACCTCGCGGAGAGAACCTACTCGCTTGAGTTAGTCGGTCATGATTTGACCATTTAGCTCCCCCAAACCTCATTCACTCCCAACCTTTGGAAGGTTCATGGCGATTGACGAAGAAACAGTCTCCCGCATTGAATCTCTAAGGCGATTACGTTCCAGCCTCAATGATATGGAAGGTTCTCAGGTGACATTGTTGGGCGATGTTATGTTAGACCGTTATCACCATGGATATGCGAATAATCTGAACTCAATCGCACCAGTTCCTGTGTTGAAAATTTTCCAAACTGATGAGAGCCCAGGGGCGGCGGCTCATATTGCAAGGGGGCTAAACTCAATAGGCCTAGATGTTGATTTTCACACGTTTGTTGGAAATGATAGAGAAGGTAAAGCAGTTGTCGATATGTTAACTGAAGATGGAATTGCAGTAACGGGCATAGAATCAGTTCCAGATAGGCATACGCTCGTAAAAATTCGGTTTTTTGGTAGCAGAGAAAGCCTGCTTGAAGAGAGTCAAATCTTACTACAGGCGGACAGAGGACCACTTGATCAAATTGATAATTCAATGTCTGATAAATTAGCTAATAATGCTATGAAGCAATTGGAGAATAGTTGCGCTTTGGTAATCTCAGATTATGATAATGGTGCGGTTACTGTAGCCAGCGCCTCAAAATTGATTGGTGCTGCGAGCAAGAATGGCATACCCGTCATAATGGACCCCAAACTAACCGGTTTAGAACGGTCTCGAGGTGCTACGGTTGTTCTAGTTGAGATGAGGGGTATGGAACTTATGCGTCGACGTTTGGAGGCTTCCGACTCTGCTTCCGCAGCCTCTGAACTAATTTCTACATACGATTGGGATGCATTGGTAGTTTTGGGAGGGATTAATGGGGTAACTCTCTATCAATCGGAGGGAGAAGTGATTCATTTCGATTGTTCAGCCCCCACTCCAAAACAACAGATAGGTTTGCATGACGCAGCGGCAACAGCATTGGCAGTAGCATTAGGAAACGGTTTGCCAATGGAAGATGCGGGTCTACTAGCCGCTGCCGCATGTGACTGTATTCTAACGGCTGAGGCCAGTCAAGAATTCGTAGATATTGATACACTAGGAACGTGGCTTGATGAATTGGTGTGGCAAATGCAAATTTCAGAAAGATAAATTGAACACTTTTGCATGAGGTTCAAGACAGATAGTCTAGCCGTTTGGGCTGATGAAGCGCCATTGGAGGGCAGTCTTGCTATCACTTTCAGCATTGCTTTTGCTGTGCAATAGTGTTCAAGCAGAAAATTCCAACGATGATGATCCTGCCTTAATCAGTATAGATGTCGAAAACGGATACCATTCATCCGAGTCGATCACGTTTTCAGGAATCATAGAAGATGATGAACCACCCCAAGATGTATTTTGGCGGGTATCTAAGGATGGTACAGAATTCGATGGTGGAGATTTGCAGAGTTCTTTGATTGATATAACATCTACAAGTAGTAGAGAACAATGGGGTTGGTCCTTTGAGTTGACTTTCTCAGCTTCAGGCGAGTGTGCATGTTATGTTAGTGTTCATTCAATAGATGATTATGGATTAGAAGTTGTAGAAACTAGAGTGGTATTTATGGTTGAGGAAAACTCAACCGGTTTGATTGGATTTTTGTTAGATACAGATCAATCCGGAGATTTGATAGATTCTTCTCTTCAAATTAGTGGTTGGCTTGGTACTTATCCAAACGCGAGAGTTAATCTAGAAATCTCAGGTTCTTTGGCGCAGGGACTAATTCAATCATCTCATATTCCTCAATCATCAGTTTGCAATGAAGCATCCATAACTGATGAGGTATACGAACTTCCATCTGGAGAATTCGAGATAAATTGGGATATTTCTGCCAAGTTAGACGGTTGGATGGAAATAATACTAATTGGCTGCCCATCGAGTAATTCTGCTCCCGTGGGGGCTAGCCACGAATTTTCTATTCGTGTAAATAACCAACCACCAGTAATCAAAATATCGGGGATTGATTATGCTGTAGAGGATGATATTTGGCATACATTCGACGCAACCCTAACTGAGGACCCGTATTGGGGAAGAACGGAAATGTACTATGTTTGGACTCTCAGAAGGCCTTCCCACTCTGGCAATCTTCCAATCGATGTACAAATGGGTGAAGACCTCAACACATATTCTATCTCAGGGGCACAATCTGGAAACTACACTCTAAGTTTAACTGTCTATGATAAAGGAGGCTTATCATCAGAGCAAATGGTAAATTTAGACATCAAGAATACAGTTCCTACCGCATCGCTGATAATTGATGGCGAAGCTATTACGGACGGTCAAGAAGTTAGGATTTCAAATCCCTCTGAAATAAAATTAGACGCCACTGAAAGTTCCGACACAGCAAATGATGCTTCCAGTTTGAGATGTATTTGGTTATTGGATAATTCTCCCCTTTACGAGGGGTGTGACAGAGAATTTTCTTGGACTGAAGTTGAAGAATATCGAGCCATACTTACTCTGGAAGTGATTGACGATGATGGCGAGTTCGCAACGATTTCTGTAATTTTAATTCATCCTGACGAAGTCAAGCCATTCCCAATCGCTCTGGTGGCGTTCGCATTTAGCGCATTGTTCCTAACATATGCCTTAGTTAACCGATTCCGAGGGAATAGTGAACGAACAATACCAAAATGGAAATCCTGATTTTGTACTTTTTTTGTAAATTATTTTCATCCCACAGTCCTAAGAATAACTTGCTTCTCGGCAAGGCGTGGACAGTATGGCTAGCCTACCTTTCTCGGAGTCAGAATATAGAGGACGTCAGTCTAGATTCCTCGACAAGATCCCTCACGATAGTTTAGTTCTCATCCCAACTAATCCAGCTTCTATTCGCTCTAATGACGTTCACTATCCATTCCGAGCTAGTTCCTACATGCTATACCTTTGTGGTTGGTCCGAACCTGAGTCCGTATTAATGGCAAAACATAACGGGAAAAATTGGCTAGTTTCATTATTTGTCCAACCAAACGATACAACCGCAGAAATTTGGGAAGGTCGAAGAATTGGCATAGAAGGTGCATCATCAGGATGGCCGATTGATGAAGCCTATTCTCTACTAGAGATGAAAGAAGTTGTTACTGATTCGTTGAAAAAATCAAATGGGGTGTATTTGATTCAAAATCTGAATGCAGATATTGACCAAATTGTCCACGATTCTCTTACCTCAAAGAGTAGACAAAGAAATACCTACGGGATGGGTCCAATTAGTCTAGTAGATCCTTCCTCAATCTTAGATGAAATGCGAATTTGTAAATCTCAGGAAGAGATCGCCATTATGCAAAAGTCTGCTGATTTAGCCTCTATGGCACATTCTATTGCAATGAAAAAGAGCCATACCGGGATCGGAGAATGGGAAATTCAGGCCATAATCGAGGGTTGTTTTCAATCGAATGGTTCTCAATGGAGTTACCCCTCCATTGTTGGTGGTGGTGACAACGCCACAATTCTACACTACCATGCTAACAACAAATCCGTTTCGGATGGAGAGCTAGTTCTCGTGGACGCTGGTTGCGAGGTTGAGGGCTATGCTTCTGATATCACTAGAACCTGGCCTGTTAATGGTAAATTTACTGAGCCTCAACGAGAGATATACAATCTGGTTCTAGAGGCTGAAATTGCAGGAATTGAAGCTTGTCAGGTGGGTGCGCCATGGAACGCATCTCACAAAGCGACTATGGAGGTAATTTCCAGAGGTCTGATTAAATTAGGTATACTGAATTGTACATTTGAAGAAGCCATGGGTGAAGATTTAGATGGCAAAACCCGTCAGTTCTTCATGCATGGAACTAGTCATTCATTAGGTCTGGATGTTCATGACGTCGGAGTAACTAGACCTCGTGGAAAGGGCGATGGTAGGTTACTAGAGGAAGGTATGGTTCTAACTGTCGAACCAGGTATTTATTTCGCCTCATGGAGGGAGGATGTCGAAATCCCTGAGAAATACTCCGGAATTGGAATTCGTATCGAAGACGACGTATTAATCACTAAGGATGGACCTGTTGTCTTAACCTCAAGCTGCCCTAAACAAATTACAGAAATCGAAGCATTGGTTGGCTCAGGGTTGTGATTGTTTGGCCGCTTGGCAAGAAATTCTTGAAACTCAATTAAGTGATAACCCTCCTCGACTTTCTGTTGAGGAAGCCACAATTCTCTACGATCAAGCCGATCAAAACGAATTATTGCACGCTGGATTATTGATGCGTAGAAAGAGAGTTCCGGGGAATAAGGTAACTTATCTCGTAGATCGAAATGTCAACTACACTAATGTGTGTACAATAAATTGTCAATTTTGTTCTTTCTATCGTCCCCCAGGGCATGAAGAGACTTACACTCAATCCGTAGACCAAATTAGTGCAAGATTTGCCGAGTTAGAAAATATCGGTGGCACACGCGTGTTAATGCAAGGCGGAGTCAACCCTGATCTACCTATGGAGTGGTACACGAATTTGATTAGCCAATTAAGGGCAAGGCATCCGACTATTGCTTTGGATTGTTTTTCCCCTATCGAGATTGAAGGGATCGCAGAAGTTTGTCAAACCTCTACCAAAGAGGTGCTAGAACAATTGAAGGATGCAGGAATGCATGGCTTGCCAGGCGGTGGAGCAGAAATGCTGGTTGATGATGTCCGCCTAGACATCTCTCCAAAGAAAGGTAGCTCGGAAAATTGGCTAAGAGTTATGGAAGAAGCACAACATCTTGGACTAACAACATCTGCAACGAATGTCATTGGTTTTGGTGAGAATAATTCGCACCGTGTTCAACATATGGATAGGATACGAAGACTACAAGACAGAAGTTTAGCAGACGGATTGATTGGATTTACATCATTCATAGCATGGCCTGTTCAATTAGAAAACAATACATTTGGTAAAAGGAATAAGGGTCAAAATAGAATTCAATTAGGAGCTGGTGCTCATGAATATCTTCGTCATGTTGCTATTGCTCGTTTGTTTTTCGATAATATTACCCACATTCAAGCATCTTGGCCTACAATGGGGATGGGTATAGCCCAACTAGCCCTATTTGCGGGAGCAGATGACGCGGGCTCTACAATGATGGAGGAAAATGTCGTTTCTGCTTCCGGCACCACAAAGACTCTAGCAGGAGAAGATGAATTACAGAGGGTAATTTCGCGTGCAGGATTCATACCACAAAAACGAGATTCAGATTATAACCATCTGGAAACTGAAATATTTGCCGAGGATCAGCTAGCTTGCCCTCCACCCTTACAACCTGTGTGATTATTACTTAGAATCTTCAGACCTAGCAGCCCTAAGTGGTAGATTATCAATCAATATTTTATTATCAGTTTGAGGCATAATAATTGGACTGACCCACCTTAACCTCGTGCCTTGCCAAAGTACGTGCAAATGAATCTCCCAATGTAATGCAATCACCGAGGAATAAACTGTACCCGGCCATCTTTCTTCGGGCCCATTCAATCTGATAGGTAATTCATTACTTGTTTCCAAAGTCCCTCTCGACCTTACCCTCATCGGTTCCAACAATAGGATTCGAGAATAATCAACTGCTAGAGGTGTAGATTCTCCTACCCCAGTACCATGTTCTTCTCCCCCTGTCAATCTTTTTTCTGGTAAAGCGGTTGACATACCTGGAGGGGGTTGAGTACCTTCTGGCCGGTTGGATGACTTAAGCATGGTTTTTCTTTCAGGCACCGCGACACCGGCTTGTATTCTGGCTGCAGAAAATTGCACCTCTTCAGGTAACTTCATTTCGGCGATTTCTACCCACCCATCGCCGATTGATAATTCTAATTCGGGGTCACCTAATGGGGAATTAATGTAGGTGTTTTGCCTGTTAATATCTCTAGAATTAGCGTATATTCTGATGATTATTGGCAATACAAATATTGGAAATGTGATGAATAATAATTTTGGATAATCAAGTGGACCGATTTGATAAGATCCTTGAGTTAGCCATGATAGTAGCGGCACATCTCCTAAAGCCGGAGCTATAGCGTGTAGAAATAGAGAGAAAATTAACAAAATTACGGTTGGGGCGATAAATTTTCTAGCGACTGCATGTAATGGATCAGGTTCAATGTACCAGCCATTTCTTGTTCTCATGAGGAATGGTAACGTCGCAGTAGTTGTGACTGATTGAATTCTTGGTAGATTGAGATCTTTATCGGTTAGTTCCCTCCATTCTACCAACCAACCCGATTCAGTCCCAATTTTGAAGGGAGTTGGGGGTTGGGAATTTGATTCGAGAATTACTTCTGTAATTGGTATTGATTCAGGGTCTATATTTGTATGATCAAATGGTGGGTATCTGATTCTTTGGACGGATTCCAATTTTTCACCCCCAGATTAATGCAGCGGCCGCTTTTGAAGCTAGACGGCGGAATTCCGGGACATCTTTCAACATCTTCATGCCCAGTGGGATTGGATTATCTATATCTCCCAGTTGATTGATTAAATCAATCACCTCTGGTTGCGACCATACTGAAAACAATTCATCCAATTCCTCATCCGTTGATTCTGTCAAAAATACGTTTCTCAATGCTCTAGACTTGTTTTGATTCCGCCTAAGTGTAGATATTGTATCATTCAAATTCTTCACAGTAGATGGTGTGAAATCATTGGTCGAGATGGCATCTACTAATTTCGGGAGCATTAAATCAACTTGTTCGAAGCCTTTTCCTATTCCACCCCCTGTTGTAGGTTTGCAAAGACCTGCCGCATCTCCGAATACCGCTACACGGTCAATCACAGGTTTGTGAATCATGCCAGAAGGCACAGGTCCACAATACCTACCAACCTCTTTACAATTGGAAAATCTCCCTTTCCATTGTGAGGATTTCATTAATACCTGCAATAAATCCTCACAGGATTCCTCGCCTAATTTGTTCGGTAAAGACCAGTTTCCTATCCTTGTTGTATTACCTGAAGGAATTGCCCAAGCGAAAAACCCGGGAGCGAATTCATCGCCTGTAAAGAGGTCGAGCCTTCCTTCTTCCCCTGGATAACCGGTCACCTCAATCTGGAATCCAATCAACAATTCTTTCGGGCGGCCCATTTTGAAAGTCCTACGCACCCAGGAATGAGCACCGTCTGCCCCACAAAGCATACGGCATTGGAATTGTTTAATTTCGCCATTTATATCTAATGAAATCTCCACTCCAGAGTTCGTGACATTAGCGTTAACTGGCTTTGATGACAACAATAGATCGGCACCCGAATCAAGACTGAGTTGGACGACCCTTTCATCAAACAATTTACGGCAAACCGACCAAGTTCTGGTTGTATTTTGGTCTCCGATCACAATTTCTGTACCCGATGGGCTGTACATCCTAGCGCCCCAAATCCTTGTCAGTACCGTGTCATATGCCCCAATCCTATCCATTGCTGATGGATTTACCATTCCAGCACATTGGAATGGCCTCCCAATCTCAGGGTGTTCTTCCACAAGGAGAACGCTCAACCCCTTCTCTGTTAACTTCCAGGCGAGATATCCACCTACGGGGCCGGCACCAATAACAATAACATCGTAAATGTCTCTAATCAAGTGCCACCCCCCCTAGTCTAGGGACCTAGGTAGTATTGGCGCATAGAACAAAAGATATCATTTCTTTTGTTGACGCTTTCGTGATTGAATCATCTTTTTCATTGTACCAATTAAGCCACTCGCTTCATTTTTGGTAATCTCATCGATAGTGGTTACTTCGCCAATAGCCATTGCATCCTCAATACTAATTTCTAAATTTTCAGCCATTGATTTGATTGTCGCAACTTGCTTTTCTGTAGCTGGAGAATCTTTGTCTATCCCAATCAATTTATTGATTAACGAACTTGCAGTTCCGTCTCTTCCACCTGTTAATTCTTCCAAATCATTGAGGTCGAGTTCCTTAAGTAAAGTTTCCAAATCAACAGAATTTTTGTCGGCCAATCTGATGATTAGTGCCATTTGTTTTTCACTAGGTGGAATGTCTCCATCGCTGGAGTTGTTGAGTTCTTCAATTATCCTTCTTGCATCTTCTCCGGTGAGTTCATCGATATTTTTTCCTTGGAACAATTCCGATTTTGCATCATCTTCCATTCTCGTGGTTCTATTAATGATGAAATTACGTTGTTTCACTGTGGGTTTTTCTTTTCTTAACTCTAATGCGATATTATGCATGTTTCTAAAGTCTGTAACGAATTTATGCCAAACTACGGCACCACTGGTGTCACCTTCTTCTACCTCATCCAAACTAGATTCCATTAATGCTGTGAATCGCGGGGTGAATAAACCCTCAGATATTGTTCCAGAAGAGTTCTCATCCGACCCATAAAATGGCACCACATCAATCCATAACAATCTACCCTGATCTGTTGGAATGAGGGATGAACCCTCCTTGTCAACATAGCCTCTATCTACTAGTTTACCAACTGTAGTCAGATATGTTGACGGCCTACCTATATCTGCTTTCTTCATTTCTTGAATTATCGAACTTTCAGTAAATCTCCTGGGTGGTTTGGTTTCGTCAGAGGTCAACAATGGGTTTTCCTCAGTCGAAGTAAATCCCCAAGTTGTTCCAATTTCGAAACCAACCCCTGGAGGTTCTGTTTTAACATCTTTATCTGCGGAATAGACAACTTCCCATCCCGCATGAATTCGCCATGAACTGGTACCATACAATTGCAATTCAAGGTCTGAGACCTTTGCAACTAAATCCCTTCTTTCTCGTACGGAATCGGACATTTGACTCGCAGCAAATCTACCCCAAATCAATCTGTATAACGATTGTTGATCTGCATCAACATCTGTTAATGTCTTGACTTCAGGTTGTGTCGGCCTAATGGCTTCGTGTGCATCCTGTACATTGCTTGCGCCCTTTTTCGCATCCGGTCCTAGCGCTCCAGACCCTAGGTGGTTAGAGCCGTATTCCTTTTCAATCAAGGATCTAATTCTATCTCTGGCTGCTTTACTTGTACGTGTAGAATCAGTTCGAATGTAAGTTATATGTCCCGATTGATACAGTGATGTAGCCACTCTATTAGTTCTACCAATAGACCAACCCATCCTTCCATTGGCAGCTCTTAACATAGATTCTGTCGTAAACGGAGGTTGAGGTTTCCTGTTGGTCTTTCCTTCCCTGACGGATTCTAAAACCAATCCGTCGGAATCGCGAATTTTTTTGATTGCGCTTTCGGCTAATTCTCCATCGAAAGTTCTGTCTGGGTGATGTTTTCCATCATCGTCTTTCCAAGCACCTTCGTCATCTTTCTCATGGAATCTAACCTTGAATGAAACACCATTCGAATCTACCTTAATTGAGTGATATGGAATAGGGACATGTGCATCTCTTTGAAGTTCTCTTTCGACAATGAATCCAAGGGTGGGAGTTTGAACCCGCCCCATTGAGGCCAAGTTCCAGGATCGACTAAATCTTGAGCAACGAAAACCTACTAACCTGTCCATGAACCTTCTAACTTTGGCGGCATCGACAAGATCCATGTCGATATCTCTGGGTGATTCAATTGCCTCCTGCACTGCTGAATTAGTAATTTCATTGAATGAAACACGATAGATAGAATCGTAATCACTGAAGATTTCTTTCAATCTCCATGCAATAAATTCCCCTTCTCTATCTGGGTCGGTGGCGATGTAGATTTCTTCAACGGAATTCGTTTGGGCTTTTTTCCGTAATTTGGAGATAATTTTCTCGGCTCTGTCCGTATAGCTCCAAGGCGGATTCGGTAATTCTCCTTCTTTAGAAGACCACATTGCTTTGTTATCTTGCTTCGTGCCTCCTCGGGTTGGTAGATCTTGTACATGGCCATTACAGGCATCTACAATCCATCCCTTGCCGAGATACTTTTTGATGGTACGGGCCTTTGCCCCTGATTCCAAAATCATGAACTTCAATTAATCACGCCCGACTATGCGGTTCGCCATCTGAGATTGGCTTACCACGTTTCCTCGTGGCGTCATGAACCCTGTATAAACGTGAGTAAGGATAGAGCGATGCAAGGCGCGCGTGCGGGCGTGCCTGTGGCGCACGCGGACGCGCGCGCATGCGAGAAAACGCAAGATATCAGAATGGAATGTATTCTCAATAGTACAATTCTCTAATAGCCAATTCATTCCATGTAGTTTCGGCATCAGAACCGCCACAACCTGCGCAGGCAGGGTAGCCTGCTGATGCCAAAGCAATAACTTCCTCAATCAAAATATCAAATCCTGTTTGCAAATCCAATGGCACCCATACCTCGGAATTTGCAGGAGCTTCTATGCCTATTATACCTCCACATTCTCCTATATTAGTAACGGTAATATTGTCTAAATCATGGGTCTTAAATTCAATGCCAAAATACAAACTAGGAGATAAGTCCGAGATTTTTATTGCCAAGTTTTCATCTCTTTCAATATGACTAGGTAGAGAGAATATTACTCCTCTTGACCTAAGGATCCTCCGTGCAAGTTCCCTTACGGAGCGAGTGCACAAATCTACATCCATGGAACCCGTACCACCCACAAGACTTGAAGGATGCCTCATCAGCCGGCTGTAGGATGGGTCTACCATATCGCTTTCTGGTCCGCCCTTCTTTGCGCTTTATTGATTCAGAAAAAGCCCATAATCTAAGTGTAAATACACTTACTAAATTCGCAGAAAATCGACCCGCGCAAAAAATACTCAGCTCAATTTATGGCACGCCAAATCTTCCTGTAACAGTTTTCGGGAGGTTGTTTAGACACCCTCTCGGATTAGCTGCTGGTTTTGATAAATCGGCCCAAGCTATAGGCGCTTGGCCCGCTCTCGGTTTTTCTTGGGTCGAATATGGGGGTGTGACTCGATATCCTCAAGATGGTAATCCAAAACCTAGAATGTTCAGGTCCAATCGAGAAAATGCTTTGATTAATCGAATGGGATTCAATAATCCTGGAGCCCAACAGATTCGAGATACTTTAACTAAGAGGCAAATATCTGGAAAATGGCCAAATGTCCCTATCGCGGCAAATATTGGGCGCTCGAAGACCGTTAACAATGAGAGAGCCCCATATGATTATGCTGAAACATTTGGATTATTATATGACCATGCAGACATATTTGTGCTCAATGTTTCTTCACCAAATACTCCTGGTCTGCGAGAATTGCAGGAAGATGATCATATCCGTGATGTAGTAAAGGCATGCACATCTCTTCGAGAAAAAAGAGGAGGCTCTAAACCTATACTACTGAAATTTGCTCCCGATTTACCTAGAGACGACCTCCTATCCTGTGCAGGCGCAGCACTTTCTGCTGGCATTGATGGATTTATTGCTACGAATACAACAATTAGTAGGCCCGCTCCAAAAACCACTAGTTCACGGAAATTTTATGCCGAACAAGGTGGACTTTCAGGCAAACCACTTCACGATAAATCAATACAGATGATTGGAGATTTGTATGATAGCATTGGGGGTAAAGTTCCAATCGTTGGTTGTGGAGGAATTCATTCTGGAAATTCTGCTTGGAACGCGATTACTAATGGTTCATCTTTACTACAACTGTATTCAGCAATGGTTTTCCAAGGCCCCTCGGTTGTAAAGAGAGTCACTAAAGGATTGAAAGCCAAAATGGAAAATCAGGGATTTGCTGATTTACAGGAAGCGGTTGGATATACTAGACCATAGGTTCCTCTGTCAGGTGAGAGTAAGGCTATTGAATACCCTGCTGGACGAATTATTGTGAACACAACCCGCAGGTCTCGACTGTTGTTTGTCGGAGCAATTATGCTTGGACTCATTGGACTGATGTTTTTGTCTGTTGACCCCCAAGTTCAGTACACGGTTGACGAAGTTATGGAATCTCCAGAAGAATTTAGTTCGGATGAAGTAAATATTCGCGGGATTGTAAAAAATCAATCTATTGACAATTCTTCCTCTACTTTCATTTTACAGGGATCCGACTCCCAAATTCAAGTATCCTTTGCGATGATAGCGGTACCAGATGGATTTGAAGAAGGTCGCATGATAGCGGTTAATGGGAATTTAATCCAAGAGGGAGACAATTGGAAAATAGAAGCTAATGAAATCCAAACTGGTTGCCCTTCTAAATATGAAACTGAATGATATTTGACAATATTCAACCTTTTATCGCTGGTTTGAGTGATAGTTTCGTTCATAGGTGAGCGCTACTCGCATGGATTGGGCTAGGGGGAGCGTTGACGTGTTCTATCATCCACAAATCGTCGAAAATGGTGGCCTGAAGTCCGAGGGCGGCAAAGACGAGCCGACGATGACCCTGCGGTTGACGTCGATGCCTCGCCCCCAAGAGATCCAGGTTGGCGGAGAACACTTCCGAAGGGAAGTGTCGACCGTCTCACGCTCGGGAATCAGGTCAGGCGCGGAAGCGAGCAGCCCGACCGAGGATGCTGGATGCCTTGGGATAGCGGGGTGGAGGAGATCGTGGAACTTTCATTGTTGGTGACGATTGTCCACCGAGGACGTGCCCACTCTGGGTATCTTTTATTCTAGCAATTTGTCTACGAGTTCTTCTGAAATTCCAAAGAAGTTATTTTGAGAACACCTAATTAGTAATTCTTTCCAACCATCATGATCGTTTAGTGCAATACCTAACAATTCTCTTCCTCTCTCCAGATCACCCTTATTGGCGAGGTTAATGGCGGTCCAGAAGGCGATTTCAGGAAATTCTTCTGCTTCTGATTGTTCAAGCTCAAATTCATACCCATTATTCGTGAATTCTGAATAAATTGAATTTACTTTCAACAATCTACCTAACTCTTCGAGGGGATTAGGATGGTCATCCACATTAATGTCAACAATTACCCCTTCCCATTCCTTCTCTTTTGTATGAGAGTCAACAACTAAAATTCTTCCAGATTGCATTCCACGTATATCGCCACCTGCATTTTGACCAGCGAACATTGCTGAAAGGAGTCTTTCAGATAACAGACCGTCTGAATTTTCAAATGCATCAGACATTGCTTGAGGTACGGATTCGTTCCACATGAGATTTGCTTGGCAGGAGAATCCTTCCCCGATAACATGGCCAGCCGCAGGGATGGTCATCGAACCTGTGTGTGCGGCCACTTCACCATTAGAATCCAACATAGCCACTTGGCGAAACTCTGGTTCAGGGTCTTCCTC
>CEVE01018165.1_pt1 | contig 81650 bp, 82 predicted proteins | sample 356431 | NCBI WGS metagenome assembly CEVE01 (sample SAMEA2622764, study PRJEB7988) | marine metagenome | isolation source: saline water (ENVO:00002010), including
TTTTTCTGGGAAAAAGGCTATGACCGCAACAGCAGGTCCTGGTATTGCGCTAATGTCGGAAGGATTAGGATTAGCCTGGATGGCAGAAATACCATGTGTAGTAGTGGACATTCAAAGAGGAGGCCCAGCAACTGGTCTCCCTACAAAATCTGAACAATCTGATCTTTTTGCATGTATGTTTCCAGCTCATGGAGATGTAAGATTGCCCGTTTTGGCTCCTGGATCGGTTGAAGAATGTTTTTATGTTGGTGAACTTTCAGTAAATTGGGCTGAAAGATACCAAGGGCCTGTAATGGTAATGGGAGAATTCAGTCTAGCTGAGAGGTCTGAAAATATTAGAAAGCCTGATTTATCTAAAGTGATTGATGAAAGACGGAATTCAAACACTGGTTCTAATGGTTATAAAAGATATCAATCTTGGGAGGGTGAACTTTCTCCAATGCCAATACCTGGTGGAGAAGTAGCATATGTTGCTAATGGTTCTGAGCATGACGAAATAGGTGATACCACTCATCTTCCAAAACATCATATAAGACTAACAGAAAGAAGATTTGCTAAATTAGGTATTCTAAATGATGCCCCTTACGAAATAGAGAATCCTGATTCTGATATAGCTATAATGCCATGGGGTTCAAGTAAAGGTGTCGCTAGAGAAGCATATGACAAACTGACTGATAAAGGAGAAAAATTTAGTTGGGTTTACTCTGTAGCATTAAATCCTTTGCCAGAAGAAATTATTGAACAACTCAAAAGTAAAAAGTTAGTTATAGTCCCCGAGTTAAATTATCAAGGACAATGGTCATCTATTCTAAGAATGGAAGGTATCAATGCAGTTTCAGTAACTCAATATACGGGTCTTCCTTTCAAACCAACAGAGTTGTCTGAAAAGATTTTAGAAAAAATTAAAGAAGCAGGAGTTTGATTTGAGCGATAGAAATCCAGAGTATGATTTTAAGTGGTGCCCAGGATGCGGTGATTTTGGAGTAAAAAGAGCACTTGAGCAAGCCATAGGAACTTATACTGAAGAGTTTGAAATTCCGAGAACATCTAATGTAATAGTTGCTGGAATTGGTTGTTCGGGAAATATGGTCCATATGATGGATGGGGAACAACCCTTTGGAATACATGGAATTCATGGAAGAACTTTACCAATTGCATTTGGAGTCGCAACTTCGAGGCCTGATTTAAATACAATTGTAGTAGCTGGTGACGGAGATTTTCTCTCTATAGGAGCTGAACATATCCCATCTGCGGCTTCAAGAAACCCAAATATGACATGCATAATTATGGATAATGGTGTTTATGGATTAACAAAAGGACAAAGTTCACCTACATCATCAACAGGACAAATAACAACCTCAACTCCTTTCGGAAAGATGGAGTCTCAAATGAAGCCATTAGAGCTATACTTGTCATATGGAGTAAGTTATATAGCTTCTCATTATTCAAGTAAACCAAAAGTACTTGCTGAATTTATAGTAGAGGGAATGAAGCATCCTGGTATGTCAATAATACATGTACAGTCACCTTGTACAACATACAATAATACATATGACATCCTAAGAGGAGATAAGAAAAATAACATACCTGGGACTGCATTTATTGTAGATGAGGATCACGACCCAAGCGACTATAATGCTGCTGTTGATCTAATAAATAAAGGAGGGGTTCCATTAGGTCTTATATACAAAAAAGCTCCACCTACTATTAATGATTTGCAAGATAAAATAATAGCAAATAAATCTAAAGAAGTTGCTGATATATTAAACAGCTATTCTATTTAGGTATAGTCTTCTTCAGTCATATATTTTGATGGGCACCTTACAGATAGATTAGATGCAACAAAAGTTCCTTCAGAATTAATTTGTCCAATCATAATTAGTTCCGAATATTCATTAAAGAAAACACTCCCTATCTCCCCTGAGTACTCAACGTTTAAGTTATTATCATTTAAAGCATTTTCATCTGTAACTACAAAGTTAGCAGATAATCCATCTGGAGATCTTACATAGGTGTTCTGTACCAATACAGCTTTTAGTCCTATTTTTGATTGACTATTTAATGTTTTGGAACTAACTAATTCCTCAACTGAATAATATTTATAAGTAGCTTCTGAAAAAGCTTGAAATCCAAAAAATAGTAAAGATATAACAACAACAACAATTATAGATATAAATGTGATTTTTTTATTTCGTAATTCAACTACTCTTTGGTTAGAATTTTCTGGCATTAATTTTTGGATGAAATTATTTTTATCTTATTGTTAATTATAAAGATATATCCAAAAAATAGTAATGCAAGAAAAATAAAACTTCCTGCTAGATACCCTAGATTATTTTTAATATTTGAAGATTCGTAACTAACTAAAGAATTTATTGATTCTCCTGAATATTTTACTGAAATTGGCTCAAGGCTATGTTGTGCTTCTTCAAGCAAAAAAACTACATATTCTTGATCATTATTTATTGTTCCAACCCATCTTTCGCCTGCTTGAGTCTCTATTCCAATCTCTGATTCTGTAGTTATATTTAATTTGAAGTCGTTTCCAAAATTATCAACTACATGTATAACAATTTTTTCATTCTCTGAATTAATATTCTTTATGAAACCATTAACTAATTCTTCATTACTTTGAGCATTGATTCCACTAAACGAACTAAACGATATGAAAGACGATAGAACAAAAATTAGTATAAAAAAATATTTCTTCATGACAGTTTTTCCTTTGTGAGATTTTCTAATTTAATTATTTTGTATCGGATATTTGTAAGCAAAACAAATAGTAATGTAAAAGCAATTACTGAAACTAATAATGTTATACCATAATCTGCTCCGAAAGATGATTCACTTTCTGCAAGAGGGCCAATAACTGTGACAGGATGAGCCTCTTGCCATAAGTTTGCTGCAAAATAAATAATAGGGCTGTCTATCGCTCCGATGACTGCAATAACAGCAGCTATTTTTTTCATTTGAAAACTATTTTTATATAAAGATCTAAATAAAATATAAGCTATGTAAATTAGTATTAAAATTAGAGTAGTTGTTAACTTTGCTTCACCAGTCCACCAAACTCCCCAAATAGGTTTCGCCCAGATTATTCCACTAACTAGTGCAGCTATTCCAAAAATAACACCAATTTCGGCTGTTGATTGAGCAACCTGATCCCAAAAAAGATTTTTTCTCAGAAGATAAATTATTGAGGCAATAGATACTAAAATAATTGCAACCATAGAACACCAAGCTAGTGGTACATGAATAAATACAGTTTTTGCTACTGGTCCTTGTGAAATATCTATTGGTATCCACCAAAAAACCATCCAAAGCATGAAAATAAACATTATTGCAGTGATTGATGTATAAAGTAGTTTAATCATTTGATTTCTTGTGTAATTAAATTGTATCTTATTTTAGTTGACAATTCTTATTAATTTACTTGTCATTATTATTTTACTCTTCAAAAATGATATTTGAAATTAATAAACCAATAAGAAAAAATAATAAATCATAAGCTATGATCAATCCAAACCAACTTATGTTTTTTATATCATTCTGAATTATTTGATTTGTAAGTATTGATCCGCCCATAAGTAATGGGCTAATAAGAGGAATAAACAACATGGGTGACAGTATTTCTTTACCCCTAACTTTAGAAAATAGTAAGAAAGTAATAGTTCCAATTATGCTAAATCCTAAATTCACAATAAGAACTAATAAAAGAAATTGTATTTCAAAAAGATCATAATTTAGGATTACTGTATTAAATAAAAGAATGAATAAACTTGATAGATTTATGAAAATAAAGTTTGAAATAAATTTAGAGATTATGATCAATTCTTTATCAATTGGAGCTGCAAGTAATAATTCTATCCCTCTATTTTCAAATTCTTTTGACATTGATTTATTTATACCTAATATAATTGAAAAACTTATAGATATCCAAAATATAGTAGAGAAGAATTCTGTTGATTTATTTACACTTGAAGTTGTAGCTACAACAACCAGTACCAATGTTGAATAAGAAATGATTGATATAAAAATTTCTTTTGATTTGATTTCTTCGATAAAATCTTTGAAAACTATAGTTTTTATAATAAAAAAAATTTTTTTGAAATTTTTCATAGTTTTATTTCTTTACTTGTTTTGTCGTAAATAGATAATAAACCAATATTATGAGAGGTATAAATAATTGTGGAGTTTTTTGATAATTCAATTAATTTATTATCAAGATCTTTCTTTGATTTATCGTCCAAACCATTTTCAGGTTCATCAAGAAGATATATTTCATATTTAGGAATTAGACATCTGAAAAGATTCATTTTCTTTTTTTGACCATTTGACAGGGTATCAGGATATAAATTTTCAAATTTATCTATATCTAGAAAAGTTTTATTATTTTCATAAATGTTATTGTCTTCTCCAATTAGGCTTAAAAAAAACAATAAATTCTTTTTAACTGTAAGGTCTTTGTAATAAATAAAGTCTGATGAAACATATGAGACTCTACTCTTTGAAAGTGAAGATGAGCTTATTTTTTCATCTTCAATTTTTATTTGCCCAGTATCTTGAGAATAAATTCTTGCAATTATTTTTAGTAAAGTTGATTTACCTGACCCATTATTCCCAGAAATTTTTACTATTTCACCCTTAGCTATAGTAAAGGATAAATTGTCTAGAACTTTTTCTTCATCAAAGGTTTTTGATAGCTTTTCAACTTCAATAAATGATTTAACCATAAAAATATTTCTTTTTTCTTGACGTTATACAATTGTAGATTACACTTATAACAACATTTGTAAAAGAATGATTTAAATCAAAAAATGGAGAAAAAAATGAAGTTTGCAAGATTTGAAAATTCCGGAAATATTTCTTATGGAATTGTAGAAAACGAAGATATTATTGAAATAGACTCAAATCCTATATTAGGAACATATAATAAAACAGGAAATACTTATAAAGAATCTGACGTAAAGATTTTATGTCCAAATCCTAACCCATCAAAAAGTTTATGTTTGGCATTAAACTATGGCTCGCATTTGGCAGAAAGAGATGCACCGACTAGACCTGAACCTTTTTATAAAACATCTACAGCACTTATTGGACCTGGAGATCCTATAAAAATACATCCTGAAGCGGGTTTGGTAGCATGTGAATCTGAGCTTGTAGCTATTATTGGAAAAGTTACCAAAAATGTTTCTGAAGAAGAAGCATTAGATTATGTTTTTGGTTACACTTGTGGAAATGATGTATCTGCTAGAGAGTGGCAAGGTGGAGATGATGCTGATAACCAATGGTGGAGAGCTAAGTCTGCTGATACTTTTGGACCTTTAGGACCATATATTATTACAGATATTGATCCTCAAAATGTATCAATTAAGGGTTTTGTTAATGGCGTTGAAGGTCAAAGTTGTCATTCATCTGAGATGATATTCTCAACAGCAAAAGCAATCAGTTTTATCAGTAAGTATGCAACATTATTACCTGGAGATATGCTTTGGACAGGAACATCTGGAAAAACTCCTCCAATTAACCCAGGAGACTCAGTAAGAATCGAGATAGAGGGAGTAGGGGTTCTTGAAAACCCAGTAGAGGCTGCCTAAATTATTCCTAACCTTATAGCCTTTGCTACTGCTTGAGTTCGATTAGATGAATCTAGTTTGATACAAATAACTTGAACTTTGTTTTTTATAGTTTGTTCCGCTAGATTCATTCTTTGGGCTATGTCAAATGCTCTGAGGCCATTTGACAAAAGTTCTAGTATTTCAATTTCTTGTTCAGTCGTCTTAATATTTTCTAAGTTGTACATACTGTTCTAGTTATAGAGTGATACAATTTTTTTAAGTCCTAAAAAATATAATAGGTCATAAATATCAAAACTTGAAAATGCAAACTAGGGAAAAGATTTTTTCCCAAAATTCTGGGAAACATTTGTACGTATGGTTGCTGTAAAAATACTTAAGACAGGTTATATATTTTTATTCTCTTTGTATCTAATATTTTTAGTTTTATTAGGTTTTTTCCTTGAGAGTGAAAATATATCAAATATATTGTTTTTTGGTTTTGAAATTTCAGCTAATACCAGCACTTTTTTTTCAAATCTATCTACATTGCTAAGATCAGGCATTGCTTTTAGTGCAGGTCTAGTTGCTGTGTTCAATCCTTGTGGCTTTGCATTACTTTCTGTGTATCTTTCATATTTCATAACTAGAAAAGATACTAAAAATTTGAATTCTAATGTGAAAAAAATCTCTGAATCCATTCTGATTTCAACCACAGTTACTATTGGATTTATAGTAATATTTTTCCTTTTTGGACTTTTGATATCAAGTGGATTTTATGCTCTTAAAAATATCTTTTCATACCTAGGATTATTTATTTCAGTTATTCTACTTGCTTATGGATTTTATATGCTTTCAGGGAGAACAGTTTATTTCTCAGGATTAAATAAATTAGCAAATTCTATGGGATCATCTGACGATAAAAATTTGAAATTTTATTTTTATTATGGAATTTCATTTGGATTAACATCTCTTTCTTGTTCTTTGCCCGTATTTATGTCAATTGTGTTCAGTTTTTCAAATACTTCGTCAATTGCTAATTTATTTTTGGACTTTGCACTTTTTTCTATGGGATCTTGGATTTCTCTTATAATCGTATCAATAAGTTTATTATTTCTAAAAGTTGTCATAGAAAAGATAAAAATATTTTTCAAAATTTATAATTATCTTGCTTCTGTAATTTTGATTCTTAGTGGATCATATTTGATTCTCTATTGGATGAGCGAGTTTTAGTTATAATTTTCCATTATTCCTTTTTCTACTGAAATTAGTGTGAAATTAGAACAATAATTGTTATAATAGTCTACTGGAATAACTTTAATTTATGTTAAACAAGAATAAGGAATAAATTTGACTACAAAACATACAAAGTCTATAACCATTCAAGATCTATTTGATGCAGGTTCTCATTTTGGACACCCTTCTAGAAGATGGAATCCAAAAATGACTAAGTACATCTTTACAAAGAGGAATGGATCACACATCATAGACTTATCTAAAACTTTGGTAAAACTTGAAGAAGCACTAAGCTTTATAGAAGATGTGATTTCTAATGGTGGAAAATGTTTGTTCGTAGGAACAAAAAAACATGCTCAAAGTATCATAAAATCTAGCGCAGAAAGATCAGATTCATACTACATAAATCAAAGGTGGCTTGGAGGCTTAATGACTAATTTCAAGACTATAGAGAAAAGGCTTGAAAGATTAGTAGAGTTAGAAGAATCTTTTGCTAAAGGATTAGTCATATCTCAAACAAAGCGAGAGTCACAAAAGCTTGATGCTGAAAGAGGGCGTTTAAACAAATTTTTCTCAGGTATAAAGGAAATGAGTGAGTTACCATCTGTTTTGTTTGTAGTTGATATTCATAGAGAAAATATTGCAGTTGCCGAAGCAAAAAAATTAGGAATTCCAGTTGTAGGTATGGTTGATACAAACTCAAACCCAGAAGAAATTGAATATCCAATACCATCAAATGATGATGGTCTAAGATCTATACAGATTATTACTGACTTAGTTACAGATTCCATAATTTCAGGGCAAGAAATAAGTCGTAAGAGACAAGAAGATCAGTTAGCAGAAGAAGCTGAACTTGAAAGACAAGAGCAAGAAGCAAGAAATAAAGCTCAGGCTGAGGCTTCCAAAAGACAGACTAAAAAAGCCGAGGAGAAAGTAGAAGAGAAAGCTCCAAAAGCCGAGGAGAAAGTAGAAGAGAAAGCTCCAAAAGCCGAGGAAAAGGCAAAATCAAAAACTAAAACATCAAAAAAAGCTAAAACAGATTCTTCAACTAAAGAAGAAGATTCTGAAAAATAAAAATAATTTTTTGGAGACTTAAATGGCAGAAATAACAGCAAAACAGATTAAAGAACTTAGAGATTCTACAGGTGCAGGAATAATGGATGCAAAGAAAGCACTTGAAGAATCAGAGGGAAATGTAGATAAAGCTGTTGAATTACTAACCGCAAAGGGACTAGCATCAGTTGAAAAAAGATCTGGTAGAGCAACAGAAAATGGTATAGTTGAATCTTATATTCATACTGGTGGAAGAATTGGATCTATCGTTCAATTATCTTGTGAGACAGACTTTGTTGCTAGAACAGATGATTTCACTAAATGTGCTAAAGAAATAGCTATGCAAGTTGCTGCTATGAATCCTAAAGCAATATCAAAAGATGACGATAATGACTTAAGTGATGACGAAATTTTAGAATCACAGGCATACATTAGAGATGCTTCTAAGACAGTTGGAGAAGTAGTAAAGGAATTATCTGCAAAGGTAGGAGAGAATATTGTGATTATGAAGATTCATAGGTTTGAAATTGGAAGTTAACAAACCTAAAAGAGTTGTATTAAAACTTAGTGGTGAATCCTTAAAAGGTGATCAAGAATTTGGTTTAGATAGTGATATTTTGAAGACTATCGCAACCGAGATAAAAAAAGTTTCAAAAATAAATGCTCAGGTTTCTATTGTAGCTGGAGGAGGAAACTTTTGGAGAGGAGCTGAATTCGAGAAAAGAGGAATGGATAGATCTACAGCTGATTATGCAGGAATGCTTGCTACTATAATGAATGCTCTTGCTCTTCAAGATGAGCTTGAAAAAAATCAAATAGAAGTTAGAACTCAATCTGCATTAAATCTTCCATCCGTGGCTGAAGCTTATATACGAAGAAGGGCAATAAGGCATTTAGAAAAAGGAAGACTTGTTCTTTTTGCAGGTGGTACTGGAAATCCCTTTATGTCAACTGACACTGCAGCTGCCCTTAGAGCAGTTGAAATCAATGCTGATATTTTAATTATGGCAAAAAATGGAGTTGATGGAATGTATGACTCTGATCCTAACAAAAATAAATCAGCTAAGAAAATATCTGAAATAACTCATCACGAGGCATTGAGTAAAAGACTTGAAGCTTTAGATTCAACAGCCTTAACACTATGCATGGACAATACTTTGCCAATTGTTATTTTTGATTTATTTAAACCAGATAATTTACTTAAGGTTATATCAGGTCAAAAAGTAGGTACCAAAATATATACACCAAAAAAAACTTAGATATTATATTTAAAAAAAATATAAAATATGGAACTCTCAGAAATACTAAAACAATGTTCAGATAGAATGAATTCATCATGCGAATTCTTTGTCACGGATATAAAATCTATAAGAACTGGTAGAGCTACGACTAATCTTTTAGAAAATATTAAGATAGATTATCATGGTTCAAATATGCCTCTTAATCAACTTTCACAAATCTCAGTTGGAGATCAAAGAAGCTTAATTGTTCAACCTTGGGATAAATCTGCAGTTGATTTAATTTCAAAAGGCATTCAATCGTCTGATTTAGGTATAACGCCTCAAATTGAAGGAGATAGACTGAGAGTTAACATACCTCCAATGACTGAAGAAACCAGAAAAAATGTAGTAAAACTTCTCAAGCAAAGAAGCGAAGAATCAAAAGTAGCAATAAGAAATGTTAGAAGAGATGCTCAAGAAGATATAAGAAAACTTGAAAAAGAAGGTGATTGTTCTGAGGATGATTCTAGAAGAGCAATGGGTGAACTTCAAAAATTAACTGATGACTCAATAAAGGTAATTGATCAAGAGTCTGCTACTAAAGAATCTGAAATTATGCAAGTTTAGTTTTTCTTTATGATTTCCAATAGATTAAAACCCAATCATATTGCTATTATCATGGATGGAAATGGAAGATGGGCTATTGATCAGGGATTAGATAGATCAGCTGGTCACCTAAAAGGGTATGAAAATATAAAACCAACAGTTATAGCTGCAAAGAAACTTGGAATTAAACATCTTACTATATTTGCATTTTCAACAGAAAACTGGACAAGATCATCAGAAGAAATTGAATTTATATTAAATCTTGCTGCAGACGTAATCGATTCTGAAACCGATGAATTGAACAAAAATGGTGTAAAAATCAGGCATATTGGAAGTAAAAAAAATCTCCCAAAAAATATTTTGAAAAAAATAGATAGATCCGAGGAAATTACAAAAAATAATGATGGTTTTTTTCTATCAGTGGCTTTTAATTATGGATCTAGGAATGAAATTGTTCAAAGTGTCCGCAAATTAAGCGTATCTGATCTTAAAAACCTTACAGAAAATTCTTTTTCAGAAATATTATCCGGAAGAAATTTTCCTGAACCAGATATCATCATAAGAACAGGTGGACATAAAAGACTTTCAAACTTTTTATTATGGGAATCGGCATATTCTGAGTTATATTTTTTAGATATATTTTGGCCAGAATTTAGTGAAGAAAATCTTAAAGAAATCATCGAAGATTTTTCAAAAAGGAAAAGAAATTTTGGCGGAACTTAATAATTTTTATAAAAGATTTATAACTAGTATTTTAGGAATATTCTTAATTATATTTGGTTTTTTATATCTACCTCAAATAAAAATAAATCTTATGATATTTAATTATTTTTATATACATCCCTTGGTCATATTATCTTTATTATTTTTTATTATTGAATTTTTGTTTCAACTTAAAAATAACCTTTCTTCACGAATAAAGATTATGTATATCTTTATTATTTTTTATTTTTTATTTTTTATTCATATAATTCTTATTGAAAATAATTTCTTAGATTGGAAAAAAATATTTTTTTTCATTTTATTTCAAGTTTTTATAGTTGATATTTCTGGTTATATGACAGGAAAAATTCTTGGAAAAAATAAAATAAAGATTCTAAAAGGTATTTCTCCAAATAAAACAATAGAGGGATACTTTGGGTCAATATTGATTGGCTTCATAGCAGGTTTTATTTACTTAAGCATAATTGTTTTAGAAAATCCAATAAATTTTTCAACTAAGATATTAATAATTTTTTCTGTAATATTTTCTAGTATTTTTGGAGATTTATTTGTTTCTAAAGTAAAAAGATCGATTGAAGTTAAGGATTTCTCTAAAATGTTATATGGACATGGTGGAATTTCAGACAGACTCGATTCTCTTTTACCTAGTTTTGCTATATCTTTTTGGATATTCTTTTTAGTATGAAAAAAATTGTAATTATAGGTTCTACAGGTTCTATAGGTGTTCAGACTCTAGAAGTTTGTTCAAGTAATTCTAATGAATTTGACATTTATGCAATTACAGCAGGTGAAAATATTGAAAAGTTAGAAACACAAATAGCTAAATATAGACCTAAGTTTTATGATAATTTACCAAAAATAGATTTTAATTTATCTTATTCTAAATTGTTAGATTCAGAAAAAATAGTGTCCGATAAAGATGTAGATTTTATTTTATTTGCTTCTTCGGGTTCTCAAGCTCATATTCCAATTTTTAAGGCTATTCGTAGTGGTAAAAATATAGGCCTTACAAATAAAGAGGTAATTGTTACATTCGGCCCAATGATAATGGAAGATGCAAAAAACTTTGGATCTAATATATATCCAGTCGATTCAGAACCTTCAGCTATATCCCAGTGTATTGAGGGGAATAATAAAGATATTTCTAGAATTATATTAACTGCATCTGGAGGCGCATTCAGAGATATAAGTTTCAATGAATTGAAAGATATTACTCCTGAACAAGCTAAAAAACATCCTAATTGGGATATGGGAGAAAAAATAACGATAGATTCATCGACAATGATGAATAAAATTTTTGAAATAGTTGAAACAAGTTATCTATTTGACGTTCCTATCGAAAAAATTGAAGTCTTGATTCACAGAGAAAGTTTGGTTCATTCTATGGTAGAATTTTCTGATGGATCAGTCAAAGCTCAAATTTCTAAGACTGATATGAGACTACCAATTCAACATGCCTTAAATTATGACTCACAAAACTTAAATTATCAAAACAAATTAGATTTTTCTAAGTTAAATAATCTATCATTTAGCCCAGTAGATAGAAAAAAATATCCTTGCTACGATTTTGCTATTGATTTCATAAAAAAAGGCCCTCTCTATATATCAGCATTATCTATTACCAATGAAATCTTAGTTGATTTGTTTTTGAGTGAAAAAATTTCTTATATTTCTATTCCAAAATTAATGAATTTTGCATTAGATACTGAAAAATTTGATGATGAAATAAACTTTGATAATATAATTGAAATTAGAGAGATGATAAAGTCAAAAATCTCTCATAAATTAAATTTATAGATAATGCAAATTTTAGTAAGTATAATTACTCTTTCACTGATAATTACCCCTTTAGTAGTTTTACACGAATTAGGTCATTACCTAACAGCAAAATATTTTAAAGTAAGAGTTTTAGAATTTGGTTTGGGTTTCCCTCCTAAAATCTTTTCTATTTGGACTCAAGAAATTGTCTATAATCTTGATAATCATGTTCAAATCAATTCTCATGAGTTAGAAAAAGATCAAATAATTTATGTTGAGTTAAGTGAAAATAAAATTACTTATATTTCTGAGAAAAATAATCTAAAAAACCTAATCCCTTTAAAAATTATTGATATTTTTGAGGATAGATTAAAAGTTAAAACAATGAATTGGAGCATTAATCTAATTCCTTTTGGGGGTTTTGTAAAACTTTTTGGCGAGGAGAAAAATAGCTCAAAAGACTCTCTTTCTTCTTCATCTTATCTTGGAAGATTTATAATAATCTTTTCAGGTTCTTTTATAAATTTCTTACTTCCTCTTATTATGATGTTTTGTGTAAGCATTTTTATTGTTGAAAAAAATGCTTCAGACATAATCGTTCAACAAGTTATGCCAAATTCGCCAGCAGATAATGCTGGTTTAAGATCAGGAGATAAAATTATTTCTATCAATAACCAGAAAATATTTTCAGTTGCAGACCTACAAAATGAGATTTCACAAAATTTAGGTAAAAAGTCAGATTGGGAAATCGTAAGAGGAGTACCAAATTTATTTCAAAAACCTGGCGAAAGTAATCAGTTTTACTATGATGATAAATTATCCGAAAATTATGAGATTCTTGCTCGATGGGACCCTCCAGTAAATAAAGTAGGCAAAGATATTTCATTAGAAAAAGCTAGAACTTTAAATTCCTATGCTGGCACTATAAACTTTTTTGAAATTACAAATTCAACTTCAAAAACAACTATTTCTCAAGAGGATGCTAAAAAATATTCAAATTTATCTATAGGTGAAAAACTTCCAATAGTGTTAAATGGTGAATCTAATGGAATTCCACTTGATGAAGCCAGAAAAATAAATTCTGAAGCTGGTGTAATTGATGAGTTTAGAGAAGGATCTATAGGAATATTAATTGGCTCTCAAAATTCAAGAATTTATAGAGAAGGATTTTCAGAAAATCTTAGAGATTCTGTAAAACAATCTTTTTCTATTTATAAACTAAGTTATTTTTCTATTGTAGGTATAGTAAATAGATCCTCAAATCCAATTTTTGATGGCCCTAAAGCCTTAGGCCCCATAGCACTTGGTCAAATTAGTGGAAATGTTGTAGCTTCAGAAGAAACTATTGAAAATAAGATATTTATATTAATAACCTTAGCTTCTTCAATTAGTTTATCCTTAGCTATTATAAATTTACTACCTTTTCCAGCTCTTGATGGAGGCAGATTGGCATTTTTATTTATTGAAATATTTAGAAGAGGGAAAAAGGTTCCTGAGAGTATAGAGTCTTACATTCATGGGTTAGGATTTATTATACTTATACTATTGATTATTTTTATTTCATTTAGAGATATTTCAAGATTATGATAAAAGGATAATATTTTGAGAAAAATTACACATTTAGTTAAAGTGGGTAAAGTAAATATAGGTGGAAACAGCCCAATAGTTGTCCAATCAATGACAGATACTGACACAGCTGATATAAAAAAAACAGTATCTCAAATAGAAGAGTTATATAATTCTGGTTCAGAGCTGATAAGAGTAACAGTAAATAATGCAGAGTCGGCTAAATCAATCAAGACAATAAAATCTATGCTAATGGATAAAAATATTGATGTTCCTATAGTAGGGGATTTTCATTTTATTGGACATAAACTTCTTAGGGATTATCCTGAATGTGCTGAGCAATTAGATAAATATAGAATAAATCCTGGGAACCTCGGTACTGGAAATAGAAAAGATGATAATTTTAAGACATTTATTGAAATTGCCAAAGATCTAGATAAACCTGTTCGTATAGGTGTTAATGCAGGATCATTAGACCAAGAATTATTAAATTCTAAAATGGATGAAAATATCAAACTTAAAATTCCCAAAAGTGCTGAAGAGATCGAATCTGATGCATTAATAACAAGTGCATTATTATCATATGAAAAAGCACTAGATTTAGGATTAGGTAAGGATAAAATAATTATTTCCTGTAAGGTTTCTAGGTTAAATCAGATGGTAAATTGTTATAGAGAAATATCTAAAAATTGTTCTGCTCCTTTGCATTTGGGGTTAACTGAGGCTGGAATGGGAATGAAATCAATTGTCGCAACAACTGCTGCATTGTCTATTCTTCTTGAACAAGGTATTGGAGATACGATTAGATCTTCATTAACTCCTGAAGTTGGTTCTCCAAGGTCAAGAGAAGTAGAGCTTTGTCAAGAAATTTTACAATCTTTGGCTATTAGAAGTTATAAACCAGAAGTTACTTCATGTCCCGGATGTGGAAGAACCACATCAACCTATTTTAGAGAATTAGCCTCAGAAATTAATCTATTTCTTGATAATAAAAAAAAGAATTGGGCAGATAAATATCCAGGTTCAGAGAGTCTAAAAGTTGCTGTGATGGGATGCGTTGTTAACGGCCCTGGAGAATCAAAAGCAGCAAATATAGGTGTATCTTTACCAGGGTCAGGCGAAAGTCCAATTGCTCCAGTTTACGTTGATGGGAAAAAACTTAAAGTACTTAAAGGAGATAATATTTCTGGTGAGTTTATAAATATGGTTGAGTCTTATGTCGAAAAAAAATGGGGAAATAAATGAATATAAATACGTTATTGGGATCAAAAAAATTATCTAATTTTTTATGGAAAACTTATCGTGAAGATCCTCAAAATCTAGAAACCGAAAGTCATAGACTTTTGCACAGATCAGGTTTTATTTCTCAAGTTTCATCAGGAATATTTAGTTTTTTACCTATTGGATGGAGATCAATAGAAAAGATAAAGAATATTATTAGAGAAGAAATGAATAACTCTGGTGCACTAGAAATAAATATGCCAGTTATTCAATCATCTGATCTTTGGAGAAATTCCGGAAGGCTGGATACTTTTATACCGCCTCTAGCAAGATTTAATGACCGAAGAGAGAATGAAATGATTGTTGCACCTACTCATGAAGAAACAGTCACTGATATGGTTGCAAAAAATGTTAACTCATATAGAGATTTACCTTTTACTCTTTACCAAATTCAAACTAAATATAGAGAAGAACCTAGACCTAGAGGTGGGCTCTTGAGAGTTAGAGAATTTGAAATGAAAGATGCTTATTCATTCGATAAAGACCAAGAAGGTTTAGATGTTTCATACAAAAAAATGGTCGAGGCTTATAAGAAAATATTCTCTAGATGTTCTACAGAGGTGGTTATTGTAGATGCAGATTCTGGAGCTATTGGCGGTAAAGAATCTAATGAATTTATTATGCTAGCAGATTCAGGGGAGGATGTAATCTTAATAAGTGAAGACCAACAATATGCTGCTAATGTTGAAAAAGCTGTATTTAAAAAAGATTTATACGAGAAAGAACAAGAAGAAAACTTGGAAATTATTGATACCCCAAACATAAAAACTATAAAACAACTAGAAGATTTCTTAAAGATTCCTGCACATAAAACTCTAAAAACGGTAGTTTATAAGTTTGATAAAAAATTAATTGGTTGTGTGATTAGAGGTGATTATGAAATTAATGAAACAAAGTTAAGAAATTATTTAAATGCAACATATTTAGAAGGAGCATCTGAAAAAGATATTATTGATTTAGGGCTAATTCCAGGCTTTATATCACCTTATGATGTTGATGATATTGATTTTATTTATGATGATTCAGTTTCAATGGGCCCAGGAAATTTTATTATTGGAGGGAACATTTTAGATAAACATTATAAAAACTTTAATATTTCTAGAGATCTAGGTGAAGTTAAAATATTAGATATTGCTGAAGCTAAAGAAGGTTTTATTTCCTTAGGTGGTTCTGTATTAACTTCAAAGAAAGGAATAGAAGTTGGACATGTTTTTAAGCTTGGAGATGCCTACACAAAGAAAATGGATGCAAAGTTTTCAACTAGTCAAGGATCAGAAGAAAATATCTTAATGGGATGCTACGGAATAGGAGTTGGAAGACTATTAGCAGCTTGTATAGAGGCAAACAGAGAAGAAAATTCTATGAATTTACCAATTTCAATAGCTCCTTTTTCTATTTATCTTGCTGCCTTGCAGGTAGATGATAAAGAAGTAATGAAAATTTCAGAAAAACTTTTTTCTGAACTATCTAGTTTTGGATTTGATGTTCTTTTTGACGATAGGGATGCTCAGCCTGGGGTAAAATTTAATGATTCTGAGCTACTATCTTTACCATTTAGAATTATAGTTTCCAAGAGGAATTTAGAGTCAGGATTGCTAGAAATATTTTCAAGAGATGAAAATATTACCGATAAATTATCATTTGAACAAACAATAGAATATTTTAAAAAAAAACAGTTTGATACTTAAAATTTTCCTAGTTCATGATAGTATGTGACTAATAGAAAAATTATTTAAGGATGAATTGGAAGTAAAAGTGGGTTTTGCCCACTTTTTTTAATTTTATGGTTATCTTAGGAGGTAACTTTGAAAAATGAACTTTTTTTAGCTTTAACGCAGCTAGCTGCTGAGAGAAATTTGCCTCAGTCTATAGTTGTTTCTGCTGTCAAAGAAGCTTTAGCATCAGCTTATAGAAAAGATCCTGCTGCCAAAGGACAGGATATTTTAGTTGAGGTAGATTCCGAAACAGGTGATGTTATTGTGAAAACAATTTTAAATGTTAAAGAAAAGGATGAAATAGAAGATCCTTTATCTGAAATCTCTGAAGAAGAAGCCAAAAAAATAAATAAGGACTTAAGAGTTGGTGATTTTATTGAGACCGGTTTTATGGAGTATAATCCAGGCAGAATAGCTGCTCAAACTGCAAAGCAGGTTGTTTTACAAAAGCTTAGAGAGGCGGAGAGAGATTTAGTCTTTGGTAAGTTTGCTGATAAAAAAGGACAAGTTATCATTGGAACAATTCAAAGAATCGATTCAAGAAATATTTTTGTAGACATAGGTAGAGCAAATGCTCTTATGCCTCCATCAGAACAAACCTCTTACGAAAAATATAGAGTTGGACAACAACTGAAATTTTATGTCACTGAGGTTCAAAGAACAGCTAGAGGTCCAGAAATTATAGTCTCAAGAACCCATCCAGAACTATTAAGAAAACTTTTTGAGTCAGAAGTTCCAGAAATATCTGCTGGAGTAGTGGAAATCAAAGCGTTATCGAGAGAAGCTGGAGCAAGATCTAAAGTTGCAGTTTCATCAGAGGATGTTGACGTCGACGCAGTCGGAGCTTGCGTGGGCCTTAGAGGAATAAGAATTCAAAATGTAGTGAATGAATTACTTGGTGAAAAAATTGATGTTGTAGACTGGAGTGAAGATCCCAAGGTATTAATTACTAACTCTTTGTCACCTGCAACTGTTTCAAATGTATCAATTAATCCTGATGATAGCTCTGCTACGGTTACTGTTCCTAAAAAACAACTATCTTTAGCAATTGGTAAAGAAGGACAAAATGCTAGATTGGCAGCCAAGCTCACTTTATGGAAAATAGATGTTCAAGCTGAAGAAGAGGTAATAATAGAGCAACCCGATGAAGTTATTGAAAAAGTTTCAGAAACAGCGTCTGTTGCTAATACTGAAGAAGTCTCCCCCAATGAATCTTCTGAAGCAGTACAAACAATTGAAGAGGTTTTCGATGAAACTATTCTTGAAGAATCACCTAAAGCTAAAACTGTAGATGAAGAAGCAGAGTTAATGGCCTTGGAAAAAGAAATTCAAGAACTTGAACAAAAAGAAGAAGATGAGATAAAACAGAAAAAACAAAAAGAAGATATATTGGATTTTTCATCTGAAGATATATGGAATCTTGACGGAGTCGATTCTAAAGATAAGTCAGATGAGACAATAAGATTTGCTGAAGACATTGAATCTTTAAATACTTTTGGAAGTAATAACAAAAATTCTAAAAAATCAGATAGAAGAAAAAAAAATAAACGGTAATGTTAGGGAATAAATTTGACTACAAACGATCCAGATCAATCAAATTCAGAAGTAATTTCACGAGATCCAGTATCCTTACCTCTAGTAGTAACTGTCGGTGATTTAGCTGAAATACTTCAAGAGTCACAAGTTGATGTAGTTAAAGCCTTGATGAAATTAGGTGTAATGGCTTCTGTTAACGAAGAAGTTGATTTTTCTACAGCAGCAAGAGTAGCTCAATCATTTGAAATTCCTGTATTAAAGCCTAAAGAGTCTGTAGATAATAAAAATGCTTTAAATGTTGGATCTTCTATAGATACTTCTGATAAAAATACTGGAGAAAAAAGAGCTCCTGTGATAACAGTATTAGGACATGTTGATCATGGCAAAACAACACTTCTAGACGCTATTAGAAAAACTAATATAGTTGAAAAAGAAGAAGGTGGTATTACTCAGAAAATAGGTGCATATCAGGTCAAACACCAAGGATCTGAGATAACTTTTATAGACACACCTGGGCATGAAGCTTTTTCCTCAATGAGAGTTTCAGGAACAAGTGTAACGGATATAGTAATTTTAGTAGTTGCTGCTGACGATGGATTAATGCCGCAAACTATTGAGTCAATAAATCATGCTAAAAATGCAAATGTTCCTATTATTATTGCAATCAATAAGTGTGATTTAGAAGGTGCGGATGTAGATAAAGTTAAAGGACAGCTTACTGAGCATGAGCTTATTGTAGAGGATTATGGAGGTGAAGTACTTTCTGTTGAAGTATCTGCACTAAAAGGAGAAGGAATAAATGAACTATTAGAATCTATTTCTCTTTTATCAGAAATAAGTGAACTTGAATCTAACTCAACTCTATCAGGAAAAGGAGTAATTATTGAATCTTATAACGATCCAAAAAAAGGATCTATTTCTACAGTTCTAGTAAAATCTGGTTCATTCAAACAGGGTGACATTATAGTTTCAGGAACAAACTCTGGAAGAATTAGACAGATGATAGATGGTTATGGGAACCAAACTAAATCAGCTAAGCCTTCAACACCAATACAAATTATGGGTATTAGTGGAATTAATGAAATAGGTGAAATCGTAGAAGTTGTTTCTAGTGAAAAAGAAGCAAAAAGAATGATACAGAAATTATCTAGATCTAATCAAAAACAAAATAATAAAATCACAACTTTATCTCAGGTAGTCAAAAGGGCTAAAGCATCAAAGGAAAATGAGATAAATATAGTCATAAAAACAGGTTCAAATGGAGCATTAACTGCAGTTGAACAAGTAATTAGTGATCTTACAAGTGAAGATATACAGGTAAAAATAATCTCTGGATCAGTTGGAGCAGTTACAGATTCTGACGTAATGCTTGCTTCAAGTGCAGAAGATTGTATAATTGTTGCTTTTCAAACAATAGTACAAGATGGTGCAAGATCTCATTCAGAGGCCAATAATATTCCAATAAGAAGCTTTGATATTATTTACACATTAGTTGACGAGATAAAAGAAATTATTCAAGGCTTGAAGGGTGAAGAGAAATCTGAGGTTAATATAGGTTCAGCTAGAATTTTAGAAGTTTTCCCTAGAGGAAAAGTTCAAAATATTGCAGGAGTTAGAGTAACTGATGGAAAAATATTAAGAAATGCAAGAGTTAGATTAATTAGAAATTCTGAGATAATATTTGATGGAGGAATTGAGTCTATGAGACATCTCACACAAAATGTAACCGAATTGACTAATAATCTAGAGGGTGGAATTGTATTAAATGGTTTTCATGAGTTAGAAATTGAAGATGTTTTAGAATGCTATGAATTGAAGTAATTTATGGTTGATTTTAGACTTGAGAAATTTAATAATTCTGTAAAAAAAATTGTTGGCGAATATTTGTCCAAAGATTTTTATAATGATGGCTCAACTATAATTTCGATAACAGATGTAGCTACAAGTAGAGACTTTGCTCATGCAAAAATTTTGGTTAGTATTTTTACACAAGATAATTCTATTGATTCTATAATTGACGATTTAAACCAAAAAAAAAGTTTATTTCAAAATAGACTTTCAAAAAGTATAAGAACATCTAGAATTCCGAAAATAAAATTTGAATACGATAATAGTTCAGAATTTCAAAAGCAAATTGATGATTTGATAAACCAAATATCTACTGAATAAAATAATAAAAATGAAGTTTAATGAAAGTGGAATCCTACTGGTCAATAAGCCAATCAATTGGACTTCTAACGATGTTATAAGAAAAATAAAATCAAAAAATCATTTTAAGAAAATTGGCCATGCTGGAACATTAGACCCTTTGGCATCAGGAATACTGCCAATTTTAGTCAACGATTCAACAAGATATTTTAATTATTTTCAAACCTTCAAAAAATCATATCTTGCAGAAATTAAGTTTGGCTTATCTACATCTACTTATGATTTAGAGGGTGACGTTGAAGAAACAACTGATAAAATCCCAGATGATTTAAACTCTATTAAGGAAAAAATTCCATCCTTTTTAGGATCAATTAAACAAGTTCCACCTATCTATAGTGCAATCAAAAAAAATGGGAAAAGGTTATATCATTATGCTAGAAATAATGAAAATGTTGATCTTGAACCTCGCACAGTAAATGTTAGTGAAATAAAAATAATTAGTTGGGAATCTCCAGATCTCAAACTAGTAATAAAATGTTCAAGCGGATTTTACGTTAGAAGTTTTGCATATGATCTTGCGAAATCATTAAATTCTTTAGGAGTGCTAGTTAATTTGTCTAGAATTGGCTATGGACCTTTTGAAATAAATGATACTTTTGATTTAAGTAAAGTTGAAGAAATAAAGAAAAATCTTCTTTCTATAGAAACCATCTTTGATAAGAATAAAAAGTTGATTTTTGATAAAAATATGGAGAAGGAATATTATCAAGGGAAAGTTTTTTATTCTGATAATCTGAGTTTAAATTTATTGAATAATGATGAGATAAAAATATATAATTTGAATCATAAATTTATAGGTTTACTAACTTTTGATAATTCAAAGAAATTCTGGAAACCCAAAAATATAATTAGGTGATTTAGAGAATAACCATCAAAAAATTCATAATAATCCAAAAAAATGCCAATAGAAATTATTAGAAAATTTTTCCAATTAAAATCAGCTGCTGGTATCTTGCTACTTATGTCAGCAATCGCAGCAATAGTAGTTGAAAATTCACCATTAAGTGACTTCTACTCTAAACTTTTACATAGTTCTATAAGTATTAATATCTCAACTTTTTCTATAGATAAGGATTTACACCATTGGATTAATGATGGACTTATGGCAATATTTTTTCTTTTAGTGGGATTAGAAATTAAGAGAGAACTACTCCAAGGGCACCTTTCTTCAAGAGAACAATTTAGCTTGCCTGCAGTTGCAGCTATTGGTGGTATTACTATACCTGCTATTATCTATATAAGTTTTAATATTGGTAATGAAGCTACTTTAAACGGTTGGGCAATACCAACAGCTACTGATATAGCTTTTGCATTAGGTGTGGTTACATTATTAGGAAACAGAGTTCCTATTTCGCTGAAAGTTACTTTAGTAGCAATTGCAATCATTGATGATCTTATGGCTATAATTATAATTGCCTCTTTTTATTCATCTGACCTATCTATAAATTATTTAATTTATGCCCTTGTGGCTACAATTATTTTATTTTTCTTGAATAATAGAAAAGTTAAAAATTTATTACCATTTATAATTATTGGAATATTTCTTTGGGTTTTTGTACTAAAATCTGGAATTCATGCTAGTTTAGCTGGAGTTTTACTAGCTCAATTTATTCCTTTAGGATCTAAAGATCAATCACCTTTACATAAATTAGAACATTCAATCGAGCCGTGGGTTAATTTTATTATTTTGCCAATTTTTGCATTTGCTAATGCAGGAGTTTCTTTTTCAGGGATGAAAATTAACCTTCTATGGGATCCAGTAACGATTGGTATTATATTAGGTTTATTCTTTGGAAAACAAATTGGTGTGATGTTGTTTACTTATTTAGGTAGTTTGTTGAAAATTTGTAAATTGCCTTCCGACATTACTTGGATCCAATACTATGGACTCTCATTAGTAACTGGAATTGGATTTACTATGAGTTTATTTATTGGAAGTTTAGCATTTACAGATCCTGAGTATCAAACATCAGTTAGGCTAGGTGTTTTGATTGCTTCATTTTTTGCTGGTGTTTTTGGCTATCTCACATTAAGATTTTCAACAAAATCGTCATAAATTTTATAACTTAATTATTTGATATTAATCTAAATTAGAATGCTTAATCCATCATAAGCTAGTTCCATTTTAATATTTGTTTTAATCGAAACTGCTTTCAAAAATTCATTGACCTCATGGTGATCAATATCATGGCAAGCATCTGTAAAATAAGCTTTATGGGGTTTTAATTCCAATGTTTTTTCAATTGCTTCTTCGAGAGTAAAATGTGATTTATGCTTTTTCCCTTTTCTAAGAGCATCTAAAACTAAAATCTTACTTCCCTTAATTTTTTTCATTGTTTCATCTGGAATGAATGAGCAGTCACTAATGTATGAAAAATCTCCTATTCTATACCCATTCGCATAATAACTTTTGCCATGATTAACTTTTAGAGGTAAAAAATCTTTTCCAAAAATATTTATTTTATCTTGATTGATAATATTGAAATCTAACTTGGCTACAGTTCCACCTGATGTGATTTTTGAAGTATCTACAAGATAATAAAATGTTCTGCTTACTACATCTAAATCTTCTTTTCTTAGATAGATAGGGATACTACTTTGAGTATTGTTAGTCCAATCTCTTAGATCATCAAAACCTCCTGCTGCATCTTGATGAGCATGAGTGAGTATTACTGCATCAATCGTTTTTACATTGTGCTTTGGAAATAAGTTTATAGCAGATTGATAGAAAAACTTTCCAGCATCAATGATTATATTTTTTTGTAAGGTTTGTTTGTTTATTTTTACCAAAAGACTTGTATTGAGTCTTCTATTTTTTGAATTTGGTTTAATGGCATCATTACAGACTTTGCAATTTGAATCATTAGTCAAACAGCTGACTCTTGGTATGCCTTCAGATGTTCCAGTCCCCAAAAAAACAATTTCTATATTTTGTTTACTCATTTAAAAAATTCCTTCTACAGGATCTGCTCCAAAACCTAAATATTCCTCAGTAATTAATATACCATCTTCCAATGATTTTATTGTTTTATTATTCCATTGCTCCATTTGGAGGTTTTTACTTTTAGGATTATGTAATTCTGCCATATTATCAACAATTCCAGATTCAATTAGCGGCAAACCCCATGGCTCACCTCCTCTATGGAGAAAAATCTTATATTTTTTCTTATTGATATCTACTATTTTTAATATTGAGCTAATTCCTCCACACCATGTAATATCTGGTTGCCAAATGTCATATGTTTTATTTTTCAACATAATTTCAAAGTTATTATAATTAAAATCATGCTCGCCTCCAGCAAGCTTTATACCGTTAAGATTACCAATCATTGAATCTTCAATCAGCATCGTGTCAGGTGTAGAAATATCTTCAATCCATTCAAGTTCTATTTCTGATAATTTCTTGGACATCATTTGTGTATATTTTCTATCCCATGACATATAACAATCTATCATTACTTTTTGTGAATTAGAAAATTTAGACTTAATTCCCTTAATTAAATTAATTAATTCTTTTGACTCATTATTGAAATCATCTTTAGACTTAATACTTAATTTGAAGTCCTGTAATCCTAATGAATAGTATTCAGATACATTATTTCCTGTCGCGTAAGTTCTTATATTTTTTTTATGATTTTTTTGATCGTTCAATAGATTTTTTATTGGAGATTCATAATATTTGCTATAGGCATCCCAAATTGCAAGATCAATTGCTGAAATTGCCATCAATGCTATTCCTGATCTACCGTATGGAATACTTTCAAAGAATAATTTATCAAATAAATTAGTTATATCTGATAAATTATTAATATCTTTATTTATTAAAAAGTTAGATAAATGACCATTTATTATTTCTATACTGGCCTTTCCTCCACCACCTGTTCCATATCCATAAACTTCATTCTTATCCGTATGAATTTTGATTATTATTTGCCATAAATTTGGTCTCCAACCTGCTAAAGAAGTTTTATAAGAAGGGTATACTGCTTCAATTTTAGTTATTTTCATCGACTAATCTTTCCAATTTATGTATAAAATATTTAATTACGGGGTGTGGCGCAGCGGTAGCGCACTCGCTTTGGGAGCGAGGGGTCACAGGTTCAAATCCTGTCACCCCGACCATTAACTTAAGTTTAAGTTAAACTATAACAGTATATTGTGAATCCCATAAAATGAAATGGTTTGTAGGAACATACAGTAAAAGAAATAGCGATGGAATTTATCTAATTGACTTTGATGAGTCAAATGGAAAATTTGAATTGATTAATTCTTTCGGGGAACAAAGCCCATCAAACCCATCCTTCTTGGCGACAGATATTGATAATAAATATTTATACTCTGTTGGAGAGTCTGGTTCTCCTAATCCAGGTGTAGTTGTTTCTTATAGTATAAATAATAATAATTTAGAAAAAATTAATGAAGAATTCACTAACGGTGATAATCCATGCCATTTGGCTGTAAATTCCAAAAATGACTACTTGGTTGCAGTAAATTATAGTTCTGGAGATTTCTCTACATATAGTTTAGATCAAGGAAAAATATCTTTTATAGAAAAAATATCTCATGAAGGTTCAAGTATTAATACTGAAAGACAGAATGAACCTCATGCTCATTCAATAAATTTTCTTGATGATGATACTTTTTTTGTATGTGATTTAGGTATAGATAAAATAATAAAATACACTTTAGATCAACAGTCAAAAAAAATAAAATCTTCAAAAGAAATTAGTACCACACCAGGTTCTGGACCTAGACATTTTGTAATAAATAAAAATGATAAACTAGCTTATTCGATTAATGAGTTAGATTCTACAATTACATCTTTTAGAATTGATGAAAAAAATGATATCAGTTCATTTCAAAACATCTCAACAATTCCCTTAGATTATACTCTTGAAACAACTACGGCAGATTTACATTTTTCTCTAGAAAACAAGTTTTTATATGGGTCAAATAGGGGACATGATTCAATAGCTCAGTTTGAAGTCAAAACTGATGGGTCTCTAAAATTTTTGAATCATTTTTCAACTCTTGGAAAAACTCCAAGAAATTTTGGAATAAGTAATAGCAATAAATTTGCACTTGTGGCTAATGAGAATTCAGATACAATTTATAGCTTTTATATAAATCAAATAAATGGATCTTTTGAACCTACAGGTAACAAAATAGAAATTCCCTCTCCAGTTTGTTTATTGGAGATTTTCAAATGATGGAGATAAGGTTTTTTTTGTTGTATCTAAAGTTAATATTACTATAGCTCCAAAGATAGAAAAAAAAGCTGAAATCCATATAGCAATTTCATATCCTCCAGTTACCTCAAAAATAAGCCCAGGTATGAATCCTCCAAGGGCCATTCCTAAACTTGCGGCGAGTATTTGCCATCCATAAGTAGTATCCATAGGGAAAAATCCATAATATTTTCTATTCATTATTGGAAAAAGGGTCCCTTCACCTCCATAAGGTAAAGCCCAGATTATTCCTACCAAATAGAACATCCATTTACTTTCTACAAAAACCCATGGAATTACGAATAAACCTTGACCTAGAAAAGCTAGAAACATAATAGTCTTTGGGTTTATCCCATCTCCTAAAATTGGAGTTATAAATCTTGTAGACATAGAAACTATCATAATTAGAGTTAAACAAAAAACAGAGTCTGTATAACTTATACCTTTGCTAGTCATTAATGGAACCAAACCTATAAGTATAACTGCATGTCCAACACAACCTAGAAAATGTATGTTCATAAGGTTCCAAAATGCATTTGTTTTATAAATAAAATTCTGAAGATTCAAAGTGTAATTATCGGTTCTTGATTCAACTTTCTTCTCATTATTTTCAGTTTCTTTTGCACCATAAGGTAATATATTTTTATCTCTTGGAGTATTCCTAAAAAATTGTAAAGCAATTACCATTATTATCGTTCCAACTATGCCACTTGATATAAATGTTGTTTGCCAACCAAGTTTATCAAGCATAATTCCCATAAGCTGAATAACTAATGCAGGGCCTAAACTCCACATGCCTATAATTAAACCTGTAGCTAGTCCTAATCTTGTTTTAAACCAAACTGCTACTGCTGGTATTACTGGTACTAAGAACATTGATTGAGCAAATCCAAAAATAATTCCGTATGAAACATAAAACTCAAATATACTAGTTGCTAGAGCTGTCCAAATCATTCCAATTAGGAACAACAAAAGACCAATATACATAGTTTTTCTAGCACCTATAATTGTTGATGAATATCCTGCTATTGGTGAAGAGAATGCTGTAACAATCGACATTATTGCGTAGGCTATACCTATAGACTTAGGATCCCAAGCAAATTCTTCTACCAAAGGATCAATTATTATACCGAAAGCCATTCTTATTGCAGATCCAATCATTTGAGCAATAGCGCCGACCGCAACTATAACCCATCCGTAATGAGTGAAGTCTATTTCTGCAATATTTCTTTTTAATTTAGTTAGTGAAGAGGACATAAAAATATACTACCTCCCTCCAACCAAGATGTCTCGTAACTTTTATCTTGTGAAAGTTTGTTAGATGATTCCCAAGCCACAAAATAAATTATAACGATCATTGAAAAAATGAACGATAAAAAGAATAAAAATATCCCTTTATATGGAATTATAGATTTATCTAGAGATGTAGAAGTCATTCAATTAATATTATCAAAATTTATCATAATAATCTGATATTTATAGAAACTTGTAATTAATTTCTAATGTAAACTTTGATTCGAATAATTATTATCTTTGAAAAAATAATAAAAATTATGCTTTATTTGAATTCGTGCCCAAGATGTTCCAAGGGAACTATAGAATATAATGAAGATTCTGATGGGAAATCTATAAAATGTTTGATGTGTGGATTTAGTAAAACTTCTATTTCTAATGCACCTAAGAAAAGAAAATCTAAAATTTTTTAATCGCTTCTTAAAATTTTTTTTAACACTTATATAATATAAATATATTTATATTTTTTTATATGATTTCAAAATCAGAAAAAGCAAAAGTTCTAATAGTTGAAGACGATAAAAACATAAGAGAAGCTTTGCGTTACAATCTTATTGCGGAAAATTATTCAGTAAGCTATGAGAAAGATGGAATGAATGCTTTGGATAATATCCTTGAAAACCATTACGATATTATACTTCTAGATATAATGCTTCCAAACTTAGACGGAATTGAGATTTGTAAAAGAGTAAGATTTGAGAAAATAAACACTCCCATAATCATGTTAACTGCGAAAGATACTGATATAGATAAAATATTAGCTCTTGAACTTGGTGCTGATGATTATGTTTCAAAACCTTTTAGCATGCCTGAGCTTTTAGCAAGAATAAAGGCTGTTATAAGAAGAAACAAAATTGTATCTGATACTTCAAAGTCGATCAGTAAAAAACAATTTACACATTTAGATGTTTATTTTGATTTAGATAAGAGATTGATCTCTGTAGAAGGACAAGAAAAGTTTTTTAGACCTAAAGAGTTTGACTTAGCCTACTTACTAATGAGTAATCCAGGTGTAGTTTTTACAAGAGAAAAATTAGTCCAAAAAATATGGGGCTTTGAATATTTTGGTGATACCAGAACTGTTGATGTTCATATTAGATGGATCAGAGAAAAAATTGAAAATAATAATTCTAAATATAAAAAAATATTAACTGTCAGAGGTGTGGGTTACAAAGCTAATGTGGAGTAAAAAATATATAAATTAAATCAATACCTTATAAGAATTTCTTTTGGAAGATTACTATTAGTTCTAGTAGCTTTAATAATTTTCATTTCATTTTTATTTAGCTTCTTAATTAAAATAAATTCATTTATATTAATATCTGCTTTATTGCTAATGATATTCTCATTTTTTTTATTGTTTTATTTATATAAATTGAAAATAGAGCTATTTAAAAAAAATTTTATTGAACTACTTGAAAACCATGAGACATCTATAACTTCCAGTAAAGAATTCAATCAATCTTTAAGATTATTTCAAGAAAAACTAGAATCTCTTAAATTACTTTCAAAACAAAATTCAAAATTACTTGAGCTATTTGATATTTCAAATGATTATTTTGAGGATGGTATTATTTTTTTAGATAATAAGGGTATAATTCAAAGATTTAATCGTAAAATAATAACCTTTTTTGATAAAGAATATTTTGAAATTGATTCATACAAAAAAATAACAGATCTTACATCAAATATTGATTTTATTGATTTTTTTGAAAAATCAAAAACAAAAAAAATTAATACAATAAATATTCAAACAAATTTTCCTCAAAAGAATTTTCATCTAAGATCAATTAATCTTGACGAAATTATAGTTGTTTTTATCAAAGATATTTCGGATATTATTTCTTTGGATAAAACTCGTAGGGAATTTTTTGCAAATACTTCTCATGAGATAAAAACTCCAGTAACATCTATAAAACTTAATGTGCAGGCATTAAAAAATAGCTTGAAATCAGACAATAAAGATGATTTTCTTTATTTTCTAGAAAAAATTGATTTGGACGCAGATAGGTTACAAAAAATAACAGAAGATATAGGTCAACTTCATTCATTAGAGTCTGGGAGCATAAAACTATATCCTGAAGAATTAAGAATTGATGAATTTATGTCAGGATTTTTACTAAATTTTGAAACATTGCTAAGTTCGAAACGAATGAAGATTAAGATTTCAAAAAATAATTTTAAGAAAATAAAAATAGATAGTAATCTTTTTTTTACTTTATTGGAAAATATAATTTCTAACTCTATTAGATATAGTAAAGAAGATTCAAATATAGAAATTGATATGAAAAAAAATAAATCTTTATTTTCAATTTCAATTAAGGATGAAGGAGTTGGAGTTTCTCAAATAGATTTACCTCATATTTTTGAAAGATTTTATAGAGGAGATGGGCTAAGAAGTGATCAGCATAACGGATTAGGTCTTGCAATAGTAAAACATATTGTTGACTTACATAAAGGAACAATAGAAGCTTCAAGTGAAATCAATGAAGGACTAAAAATTATGATTAATTTTCCACAATAAATTCAAACTAATTTAACCTTTATTTAACATTACTAAATCTATTTATAATAATCTAAGTTTTGAGTAAATTATTATTGTAGAAATTTATATGCAAAAAGATTCTAGAGGAATTGGCAAAAGAAGATTTGAAGAATTTTTTGTACTATATATTTTAAGATTCAGTGCATTGATTTCTATTATCACAACTATCGGAATCATTTCTATTTTAGGTATAAATTCTGTTCCTTTTTTTAGAGAAGTTGGATTTATTGAATTTTTTACAGGATTAGAATGGACTCCCTTATTTATACCTCAAAAATTTGGAGTCTCTCCTTTAGTTAATGGTACATTTTTAGTAGCTTTTATAGCTGCAATTACAGCTTTAGTTTTCGGATTGGGGAGCGCATTTTATTTATCAGAATATGCATCAAGAAAAGTTAGAAAAATCCTAAAACCATTTTTGGAGATACTTGCCGGAATACCTACAGTAGTCTATGGATATTTTGCTTTAACTTTTGTTACTCCAGTTATTCAATTTATATTTCCAGAGACTATAATATTTAATGCTTTGAGTGCTGGATTGGTTATGGGGATAATGATTATTCCTATGGTTTCTACTTTATCTGAGGATGCAATGAATGCAGTTCCTTCAAGTTTAAGAGAAGCAGCTTATGGCCTTGGGGCAAAAAAATATCAGGTAGCTTTAAAAGTAGTTTTCCCTTCTGCAATTTCAGGTATAGTAGCTTCGTTTATTTTAGCTATATCTAGGGCTATAGGAGAGACCATGATAGTAAGTTTAGCAGCCGGGGGTAAGCCTGCATTAACAATTAACCCCTTAGATGCAATCCAAACAATGACTGCGTATATTGTAACTGTTAGCCAGGGAGAAACGCCTCAAGGCTCAGTAGAATATAATAGTATATTTGCCGTTGGACTCTTATTGTTTTTTTTGACTTTGATAATGAATCTTATAGGAAGATTTATTGTTACTAAATATGCACAGAATTATGAATAAATAATGAAAGAAAGATTTTTTAATATAATTTTTTTACTTGCTGTATTAGTAGGAATATTTTCATTAATAATACTTTTTGTAGATATTATTTCAGATGGTTATAAACATCTTACATGGGATTTTCTTACAAATTATGCTTCAAGAAAAGCTGAAAAATCAGGAATTTTAGCACCATTAGCTGGAACTCTTTGGCTAATTGTTTTGACTGCATTATTTACTATTCCAATAGGAGTTTCAACTGCGCTTTATCTTGAAGAATTTGCTTCTGATAATTTATTTAACAAAATAATAAAAATAAACGTATCTAATTTAGCTGGAGTTCCTTCTATAATATATGGGCTTTTGGGGCTTGCTTTTTTTACTTATACTCTTTCATTGGGAAAAAGTCTAATAGCGGGAGCTCTAACAATGACTCTTTTAGTATTACCTATAGTTATAATCGCTTCTCAAGAAGCTATAAGAACTATTCAACCATCTCTAAAAGACGCTGCATATGCGTTGGGGGCAACAAAATGGGAGGTTTCTAAAAGAGTTATTTTACCTCATTCAATTGGGGGTATAATGAGTGGAATTATATTATCAATGTCTAGAGCAATAGGTGAAACAGCTCCTATTTTGATCATAAGCTCTTTAGTTTTTATTACTATGGTACCTTCTGGTCCAATGGACAGATTTACGATACTTCCTTTACAAATATATACTTGGGCTTCTTTCCCTCAAGATGATTTTAGAGCTATAGCATCAACTGGTATTATAGTATTGCTCTTTATACTTATAGTAATGAATTCTATTGCCGTTTATATAAGATTTCGTACTCAGGATTAATTTCATTTTTTGATATTATAGTCATATAAAAAGAAATATTATGTCAAATACATATTGGTTGGTAAATTTTTCACTTGAAAATTTCAATCTCTCCAAAAAGAGATCATTTGATTTATTGGGTTTTAGTAAGAAAGATAATAAATTAACTAACAAAATTGCTCTTAATGATAACGTGATTTTCTATATTTCTGACCTAAAGTGTTTTGTGGGATCATCTACTGTAAACTCTAAAAAATTTTACGATAAGAAAAAAATTTGGTCATCAGATGAAGAAGAAGTTAAGTTCCCATACAGAGTAAAACTTAAGTCAACAAAAATATTACCAGAAAAAAAATATATAAGTGGATATGATGTTGCTCCATCACTAAATTATGTTAAAAGATGGGCCCCAGAAGATTGGTATCTTGCTTTATTATCCCCTGTTCATATTATTTCTCATTCTGATTTTGAAATAATTTCACATGGTATAGAAAACTCTTTGAAAGGAAATACTTCTAAGTTTTCACTCAAGAAAAAAACAAGAAAAAATCGGAAAAAAAAGTAATTATAAATCTAGTATATTTTTTGAGTTTTTTTCAATTTGTTCTGTGATATATTCAGGGTCTATATTTTTAAGCTTACTCAATTTTTCTATGATCAATAATAAATCCTTTGGTTCAGTCCATCTTTGCCTATTTTTCTTGAAATATTGTGGATATGAATCAGTTTCAATAACTATCTGATCTAATGGTAACTTTTTTATTACTTCTGACAATTCTTCATCCCTTAGAAAAGGCTTAGCAACGGAAATATATACATTCTCATTTAGTAACCTTTTAGCGTAATCATAATTCCCTAAGAAGTAATGAGCAACAGATTTAATTTTTTTTATATTGGCTGATTTTATTATTTCTAATGCTTCTTTTTCTGCATTTCTTACATGAAATGCTATAGGGAGATTATATTCATCTGCAATTAAGATTTGATTATAAAAAAAATCTTTTTGCAAAGATAATTCAGGAGATTCTTTTTGGATATCTATTCCTATCTCGCTAATCATTATTGTTTTAGGATGTTCTATTAATTTAGTAAGTTTTTCTAAATAATTATTTGTGTTTTCATCCAATATATTTTGTGGGTGAATTCCTACTGCAGCATAAATTTCTTCATATTTTTTTGATAATGCTATTGATTTTTCAGAATCTGAAATAGTTGTTCCTGCTGCTATTATGATTCCAACATTTGCAATTTTGGAGTTATGAATTAATAAATCTAAATCTTCTTTATTAAATTGTTGTACATGAGTATGAATATCTATTAGCATTTTAAAAATTTACTATTAATTGAATATATTTAGGAGTCGTTATGAGACCAGGATTTGGTCAATTTAATACTGCAAGTTCAGAATATCTTAGATTTGCAGCTCAATATGGAGTGAAGGATATCTTACTTAACAATCCAATTCTGCAAGAAGAAAAACCAGGTATATGGTCTAAAAAAGAACTAGCTAAGTTAAAACTTTCTATTGAAAGTTTTAACTTGCAATTATCTGCAATTGAAAATGTTCCAACTCATTTTTACGATCATATTATGCTAAACGGACCCAATAAAAATATGCAAATAGAAAATATGATTCAAAATATTGAAAATATGGCTGACGTTGGAATCCCTATTTTTGGTTATAATTGGATGCCATCTCATGTTTGGAGAACTAATCCAAGGCATATAAGAGGAGGAGCTATTGCTACAGCTTTTGATTATGAATCGGCAAAGAATTATCCTTTGACTCACGATAGAGAATATAGTGAAGATGAAATGTGGGAAAGCTTAGAAGAATGGATAAAAATTATTACTCCAATAGCTGAGAAAAAAAACATACGATTAGGAATACATCCTTGTGATCCTCCAGTTGAAAAACTTGGAGGAATCCCACAGTTGCTAAGATCCTTTGAATCATATAAAAGATTGATTGAAATAGTTGATTCTCCTTCTAATGGAATTGAATTTTGTCAGGGTACTTTCTCTGAAATGGAAGATGCAAAAGACGGAGGGATATATGAAATGATTGATTATTTCTCATCAAGGAAAAAAATCCTATATGTTCATTTTAGAAATGTTTCTGGCACTGTACCTAAATTTAATGAAGAATTTATCAACTCAGGTTATGTTGACATGCATAAGGCTATGAATATTTATCTAAAAAATGGATTTGATTCTTTTTTTATTGATGATCATGTCCCTCAGACTAATCATGATACGGAATGGGGTCATGCAGGTAGAGCTTTTGCAAATGGATATATTCAAGCATTGATAGAATCAACTCTTAAACAGAAAAAATTTGATGAATAAAAAAGTAATATTTATAACTGCAGCAGCAGGTGCAATGGGTTCATCTCAAGCACAAATATTTTCCAAACATGGATATAAAATATTTCTTACTGATATTGATAAAAAAAAACTTATAAGTTTAGAAAAAAAACTTAAAATTCAAAATTCAGAAGTATCTTTTTCATTGCTTGATGTTAGATCTGAATCATCATGGAAAAATAGTGTTTCTAAATGTATAGAAAAATTTGGTCAAATTGATATTTTATGTAATAACGCTGGAGCTAACTACAGAACTGGCTTTGATGATCAGACTCTGGAAATGTGGAATAATATTATAAATATTGGGCTTACAGGATCATTTTTAGGAATTAAATCAACAGTAGATTTTATGAAGAAAAAAGGCGGGGTGATAATAAACTTAGGATCATTGGCTACACTAAAAAGTAGTGAATCATCTCCAGGTTATTCATCTCAAAAAATGGGATTAATTGGTCTAACTAAGTCCACAGCTTTAGCATATGCTAAATATGGGATTCGGTGCAATGTTGTTTCTCCTGGGCATGTTGACACTCCTTTTATTCGTTCCGATAAAGATTACAGTCCAAATGATTGGACTACAAGTATAGATAATCCAGAAAACTATAATAAAAGGTTAAGCAATATACCTCTAGGAAGATTTCTAAATCCAGATGATATAGCTAAAACAGTCTTTTTTCTATGTTCTGATGAGGCAGAAATGATAACAGGTGAAAATTTTGTTATTGACGGAGGTTCATCTTTGGTTTAGTTATTTTTTTTTCTGAAGAAAAAATTATAAATAAACAAGCAAGTAAGGCTACAATTCCAAACATTGGAAAACTAAGTTGATAAGATCCTGTAAAGTCGTATATTAATCCTGCAGAAATTCCACCAACTGCTTGCCCTGCACTTACAAATGGTTCTGAGTAACCTCTTATTGAACCGATATTATCCTTTCCGAAAATATCTGCTAAAACTACAGGAGGTATTACTAATAATCCTCCTAATGACATTCCAAATATAAATCCAACAAAATATGCCACAATTATATTATTTATAACAAGGAAAAGTAATGCTGATAAACCTAACCACACACAACCGAAAAAATATACTTTTTTAGATGAAAATTTATCTGTAGCCCACCCAGTAATAACGCTACCTACTCCTGTACCTAATGCCATGATTGTCAATGCTGATGCCGCAAAAATGGGATTTATTCCTTTATCAATTAGATATGCTGCCTGATGTATATTTACTCCTGTATGAATAAAATAAGTTAGAAAACCAACCATTGACAACATCCAAAAAGCTTTAGATTTTAGTGCTTCATTTAGAGAGATAGATGAAGAAGACCTATCACTATTTCCTGAATCTTTTTCGAATTTGAGGTAACTGTTACTTTTTGGTTTTATTTCATCAGGATCATCAACCATTGTAAAAAAAACTAAAGGTATTGAAATTAACCAAACAGTTACTCCAATAAAGATCCAACTCATTCTCCAAGAATCAGGATTTCCGCCATCAAGATCTATTACTAATTGCGCAAATAAAGGAAATAAGCCCATTCCTAAAGAGTGAGATAAGCCTAAAACTCCAGTAGCCTTACCTCTACTATTTATGAACCATTTTGCTACTATTGTTGCAGCACCAATTTGAACTGGAGAACTAAAAATAATTCTACCTATTCCAAATAGAATATAAAATGTAACAGGATTAAATGTTTTACTTATTAGTAATGATGATAGTCCTAATAATAAAACTGAAAAGAATAATGTTTTTTTTGAACCATATTTTTGAATTAAGTATCCAGATAAAGGAGAAATAAAAACAGATAATAATCCAGCTAAAGAAGAAGCTCCAACTATTAATGTTCGTGACCAACCTAAATCTTCACTCATTGGATATACAAAAACAGCAATAGTTAAGGTTGCAGCAGCATTTCTGACAAACATTGTTGAACCTGATCCAGCAACAATAATCCATCCATAATAAAAGTTAGTATTTTTTTCTATGAATTTCGCTAATTGGTTCATTCTAGCTATTTATTTAATCTAATAATAGAATGTAACATTAAATTTATTATTCGTTTAGCACTTAGGAGAGAGAATGTCTGTAAATTTTGATAAAAAGAAATATTTAAAGTCATTAAGAATTTCTGAAGGGGAGAGAGGTTATTTTGACATTAAATCTTTGACAAAAGATATTAATATTGACATTAATAAAATACCTTTTTCAATAAGAGTGCTGATAGAAAATGTCTTAAGATCTTACCATAATGATGTATCAAATCTTGAACATATAAATAACTTAGTTCAATGGAATAAAGATACAGTCCCAGATAAAGAGTTCCCATACATGCCAGGAAGAGTAGTACTTCAAGATTTTACAGGAGTTCCAGTTGTTGTAGATTTAGCTGCTATGAGGGATGCTGTAACGACACTAGGAGTAGATCCATCAATAATTAATCCAATAGTAAGATCTGATTTAGTCATAGATCACTCTGTGCAAGTTGACTCTTTTGCTCAGAATTCTTCACTTTCTCAAAACATATCAAGAGAGTTTGAGAGGAATCAAGAGAGATATAAATTATTAAAATGGGCTCAAAATGCTTTTTCAAACTTTTTAGTTGTTCCTCCAGGAACAGGTATAGTACATCAGGTTAATTTAGAAAACTTAGCTGAGGTAATACTTAGTTCTGAAGAAAATAATCTTATATTTCCTGATACTTGTGTAGGAACTGATTCACATACAACAATGATAAATGGAGTTGGAGTGCTAGGTTGGGGAGTAGGAGGTATAGAAGCAGAAGCTGTTATGCTAGGACAACCATATTACATGCAAGTGCCAGAAGTTGTAGGAGTTAATTTACATGGAAATATTAGAGAAGGAACCACTGCAACTGATGTTGTACTTGGAATAGTAGAAAAATTAAGAGAAGTAGGTGTTGTCGAAAAGTTTGTAGAGTTTTTTGGATCAGGACTGAAAAATCTATCTTTAACAGATAGAGCAACTATATCAAATATGGCTCCTGAGTATGGAGCAACCTGTGGCTTTTTCCCTGTAGATGAGAGAACAATGGATTATCTAACTCTTACTGGAAGAGATAATAAAGTAGTTAATAGAGTTGAAAACTATACTCAAAATAATAGCCTTTTTTATGAAGGAATTGATCCAGAATTCACTAAGATTTTAGATTTTGATTTGTCCTCTGTCCAACCTTCACTTGCGGGTCCAAAAAGACCTCAGGATAGACTAGCCTTATCTGATGTAAAATCAAATTTTCATTCTAATTTTGATATAAATGAATCAGATATAAATAATGATGAACTTGACGATGGTTCTGTAGTAATAGCTGCTATTACTAGTTGTACAAATACCTCTAATCCGAACGTAATGATGGGAGCAGGTATAATTGCAAAAAATGCATCTGAAAAAGGCATTAAGCCAAAAAGTTGGGTGAAAACCTCTTTAGCTCCAGGTTCAAAAGTTGTGAGTAAATATCTTGAATCTGCAGGATTAGATAAATACCTAGATGATATAGGTTTTCAAACAGTAGGATATGGATGTACAACATGTATAGGTAACTCAGGTCCTTTACCTACAGAAATTGCAGAGGAAGTTGATCATAATGAACTTTCTGTAGCGGCAGTACTTTCAGGTAATAGAAACTTTGAAGGAAGGGTTCATCCTCAAGTAAAAGCTAATTATTTAGCTTCTCCTATGCTAGTTGTTTTATATGCTCTTGCAGGAACGGTAAATATTGATTTTTCTGTAGACCCTATTTCAAATGATAAGAATGGAAATCCTGTTTTTCTTAAGGATTTGTGGCCATCAGCTAATGATATTGAAAGTATGATTGACTCTTCACTGAATTCAAAAATGTTTATTGATGAATACAAATCTGTATTTGAAGGCCCAAAAGAATGGAAAGAACTTTCATCAACTAAATCAAATCAATTTAGGTGGGATGGTAATTCAACTTATATACAAAAACCTCCATACTTTGAAAATTTTGACTTAAATTTACCAAAAAAACAAAAGATTAATGATGCAAGATGCCTAGTTGTATTAGGAAATTCTGTAACAACAGATCATATTTCTCCCGCAGGTTCTATTCCTCAATCAGCTCCGTCAGGACAATTGCTTATTTCTAGTGATGTTCCAAGATTTGAATTCAATTCATATGGATCTAGAAGAGGTAATCATAATATTATGGTAAGAGGAACCTTTGGAAATATTAGGCTTAGAAATCAAATTTTAGACGACGAAGGAGACTGGACTATTCATTTTCCAAGTGGAGAAAAAATGAGAATTTTTGAAGCCTCTGAATTATATCAAAAAGAAGAAACTCCATTGATAGTTATAGCTGGTAAAGAGTATGGTACTGGATCATCAAGGGACTGGGCTGCAAAAGGCCCAGCTTTGCTAGGAGTAAAAGTAGTTATAGCTGAGAGTTTTGAGAGAATTCATAGATCAAACTTAGTGGGTATGGGAATTGTTCCACTTCAATTTCAAGATGGAGACAGCTTTGAAAATTTACGATTAGACGGATCAGAACATTATGATTTCTTTGCTTTGGAAGATAAAATTACTCCAAACTCTGAGATTGAAGTTTTAGCAAAGAAAGAAGATGGCTCTGAAGTAAGATTCAAAACATTACTAAGAATAGACACCCAAATAGAAGCTGAATATTATTACAATGGAGGTCTCTTACCATTTGTATTGAGAAAAATGGTTAGAGAATCTAAGTAATACTTCCAAATGGAGAAGTTTTTAACCACGTAAATCCAGATTCCTTTAGTTTTGTAGGTAAAATTCTCTGATTGCTAAGTAATATTTCCTCTCCTAGCTTTCCAAAAATCATATTAATAGTAGCTTCAGGGAGTGGTAATTTTACTAATGGGTTGATTTTTTTATTTAAACTTTCCATAACATCCTTAAAATAGATGGGATTGTTTGAAACTATATTCACTGGCCCTGAAATTTCGCTTTTATTAATTACGTGAAGTATAGATCTACAAACATCTAAATTTGAAATCCAAGGGAAATAATTTAATCCATTCCCGATTCTATTAACTCCTATAATTCTTCCATATTTTTTCATATAAAAATAAATATCAGAATTTTCATCTATAACTGTTCCTAATCTTAGATAAACGACTCTTGTATTATTAAGTTTTATATTTTGTTCCCACTCTTCAGCTATATCTGGAATCAATCCTCTTCCTTTAGGTGATTTCTCGTCAATAATTTCATTTGGTCTATTGCCATAAAAACCAGTAGCTGAAGCTGAAATTATAAGCTTTGGTGGAGTATTAGATTTTTTTATTGTTTCAAAAAGTAATCGAGTAGGTTTTATTCTACTAGAAATAATTTCGGATAATTTTTTTCTTCTAAAAGGCTGAATTATCTTAGCTCCGTTTAAGTTGATAATTACATCAGAATTATCAATTATTTCATTATTAATATTTTTATTTTCAGGATCCCAAAAACATGAGTTATCTTTTTTTCTTGTCATAGAATTTACTGTAAATTTATTTTTTTCAAGAAATCTAATAATTTCCCTACCAAGATAACCACTCGAGCCTGTAATTGTAATTTTCATCATATTATTTTGTTTAACTGATTTACTTTAAGTAAAGTTTTATATAGAAAAATAATAATATAAGATAAAAACAATCACCAAGTTAACTATGAGTCAATATATCAAGAAAATCAAAAAACTTTCAGAAAAGGTTTTAGAAATCTTAAGCTCTTTAGATGAAAATCAAACTAAGGTCTTAAGTTTCGATTTTAATGATGATGAAAGATTTATTTGGTACTACACCCCTCATAAACAAAATGGGCTATTAGTTTTTGATATGAAACCATACCAAAGAAAATTATTGTTTGAATTACTTGAATTGACATACTCTTCAAAAGGATACAGAACTGCAAGATCTATTATCAATTTAGAGTCTATTTTAGGAGATTATGAGGCAAGACATTCGATGTCTTCAGAAGGAGGCAATGGTCAATGGGTAAGATCTCAAGAGAGATATTGGTTTGCCCTTTTTGGAGATCCTCGATCAAAAGATTCACCCTGGGGATACAGATTTGGTGGTCACCATATTGGCTTGACAGTTAACATAATAAAAGATTCTATATCTATGCATCCTTTATTTTTTGGAGCTAATCCTGCAAAAGTCATTGAAGGAGAAAACAAAGGTTTTAGAGCACTAGATAATGAAGAAGATTTAGCTAGAAAACTTGTCTTATCACTTTCAGATGACAATAGAAAAACTGCAATTATAAATGAAAATGCTCCATCAGATATTTTGACTGCAAACTATAGAGATTTTAATAATCAAGAATTTGTTAAAGGTTTGAATTTTGATTTAATGAGTTCTTCACAAAAAGATAACCTAATAGATCTTATAAAAGTTTATACTTCAAGATTTTCTGAAGAATATGCAAAAACATATGAAAAAGAAATAGTCAGTCATGGATTTGAAAATACTACTTTTGCTTGGGCAGGTTCAACCGAAATTTCAGAAGGACATTATTATTTTATAAAACATGATAAATTCTTAATTGAATACGATAATACACAAAATGATGCAAATCATATCCATTCTGTTCTTAGGGATTTTGATGGAGATTATGGGTCAGATATTCTTAGTAACCATTATAAATCCAGTCACTAAGTAGATAATATATTTATTATTTCTCCATCATCATTTAGATCAATATCAAAAGCATTTGGATTACTTGGTAGACCTGGAAGAGTAATGATGTCACCAGCTAAAGTAACTATTTGCTTAGCCCCACCTAAAACTCTTGCTTCTCTTATAGGAATCGTATGTCCTTTGGGAGCACCCCTTAGCTTTGGATTAGCAGAAACAGACAAATGTGTTTTAGCCATACAAATTGGAAAATTCCAACCCTGATTTTCAAATTGTCTTAAAGTTGTTCTTGTCATCGGTCCCCATGAAACTTTTTCAGCAGAGTAAATTTCTTTTGCTAATGTCTCAACTTTATTTATTGGGCTGTCTTGGTCATCATACAGCAATGATATATCTTTGTTATCTTCATCTAAATTAGCAATATATTCAGCTAAATCAATCATTCCTTCTCCTCCTTTTGCGAATCCATTTGATTCAATTGCAATTGAATTATTTTCTAGACAAATTTTCTTTATAATATCTATCTCCTCTTTTTTGTCTTCTGGAAAAAGATTGATTGCTACAACTGATCGCAAGCCATACTTAGAGACAATTCTTATCGCATTGATAAGATTTTCAGATCCCTTTGTTATAGCATCATTATTACTTTCGGATAGATTTTTAACTTCAATCCCACCATGCCATTTCAAACCTCTTACCGTAGCTACTATAACTGCACAAAAAGGCTTTGGCCCTCCTTGCCTGACTTTGATATCCATGAATTTTTCAAAACCTAAATCTGCACCAAAACCTGCTTCTGTTATAACATACTCTGAAAAAGTTGAAGCCATTTGATCTGCGATGATGGATGAACATCCATGAGCAATATTTCCAAAAGGGCCCATATGAACAATAGCAGGTTGTCCTTCTACAGTTTGTGCTAAATTTGGTTTTATTGCGTCTTTGAGTAAAGCCATCATTGACCCTACTGCATTAATTTCTTTTGCTAAAACAGGAGTTTTATCTTTTTTCCATCCAACTACTATGTTTCCTAATCTTTCTCTGAGGTCTTTATAGGAATCTGTAAGAGCTAAAATTGCCATTATTTCTGATGCAGCAGAAATATCGAAACCTGTATTTCTTAAAGGAGATGTATTTTTCCCTCCGGTACCTGCGATAACATTTCTTAATGATCTGTCTTCTGCGTCTGTAACTCTTCTCCAAGTTATATTTTCAGGATAAAAATCTTTAATTGCACTTCGGTATACATTATTATCAACCATTGCAGCTAAAAGATTATGTGCAGATTCCATTGCATGGAAATCTCCATTGAAATGTAAATTTATATCTACAGCAGGCTCAACTGTTGCATAGCCTCCTCCTGTACCACCACCTTTATGACCAAAAACAGGTCCCAAAGAAGGCTGTCTTATCGTTAGAGCAACATTTTTATTTATTTTACCTAAACCCTGAGTTAGACCTATGGCTGTGGTTGATTTTCCCTCACCAAGAGGAGTTGGAGTAATCGCAGTGACTACTATAAGTTTAGACTTTTTACTTTTATCGATATTTTCTAAAGGGATCTTAGCCTTATAATTTCCGTATAATTCTATAGATTCTTTTCCTAGACCTAGTTCATCTGCGATTTGTTCAATTGGTTTGATTTTTTTCATAATTTTTTGGATTTTTTATAATACTTATTAGTATACAAGATAGAATACATAAAGCCGCCATGACTAGGAATGAAAAGTAGTAAGTGTCATAAGTATCGTATAAATAGCCTACTATTACTGGAGCAATCATCATACCTATACCCATTGGAAAAGCATTTATTCCAAGTATAGTTCCATAATGTTTACCACCAAAAAAATCTCCTCTCATTGCATGGAAAGTTGGAGTTCTCATACCAAATCCAACTCCCCAAATAACTGAAAAAAGTATTACCATATAGTAACTTCCTGCATGAGCTAAAATTATAATTGCAATAGCTTGAAGCAAAAAGAATATAGGTAAAACAATTTTTTTATTAACTAAATCTCCAACAATACCACCTGATATGTGACCCATAAATTGTAAAACAGACATTATAGGAAGGATAGTGCCTGCTGTAATAATGTCTAAACCTACACCATTTTCATCTGTGAGATATAAAAAAATATGAGCTGATAATGCTCCAACTGAAATATTTGCAAATAAATGAGAAAAAGCCAATATCCAAAAAGGTTGAGACTTAATTGCCATTTTGGGAGACATATCACTATTTGAAATATAATTTTTTTTTGAAGTCTTAATTTTTTCTAAAAACTCTATGTCTGGTCTTTTTTTAATTACATATGCCAATAAAGGCCCTGAAAAAACAAATAAAAAACCTAAAACTACTAGTGTTAATCTCCACCCAAGTTCTTCCATTGAAAGAACCATTAGAGGCATAAAGAAACCTCCAAAAGAGCTTCCTCCTATAACCCAACTCATTGCAGTAGCTCTTTTATGAGGCATCCATACATTAACTGCGGACATAGATGGCACAAAACCACCAATACTCACTCCTAAAGACACAAGAAGGTAAGAAAAGTAATAGAATATTATAGTATTAATTGTACTCAGCCAAAACAAACCCAAACTAGCGATAAAAAAACCAATTATAATCATTTTCCATGCACCAAATCTGTCAGTAAGATAACCCTCCAATGGTCCTAATAGTGCACCTCCAAACCTACCAAAAGAAGCTACTCCTGATACTATAGCTCTTGACCAGTTGAATTCTTCTTCTATAGCCTTAAAAATAATACTCCCACCTGTAAATGTGGGAATGCTAGATATTGCTGTATTTAAACCACCAGCAACACTAATCCACCATCCGTAATAAATTTTTTTTATTTTATTTTTCATTCAAATACGTGTACACGCAAACCAGTATCCAATAACAGGTAAACGTTACCGTGTAATTATTTTTGTTTCACAAAATTTTGGTTTTTATAATGATAAATTAGTGGAATTCCTGTTTGTATTTCTACTTTTTCTACTGATTTTTCTGATAAATTTTCTATTATTTTTGTTAGAGCTCTAATACTATTACCGTGTGCAGCAATCAATATATTATTCTGTGAATCTAATGTAGGAATTATTATCTGATTATAAAATTGTTTAACTCTAATAACTGTGTCTTCAAGTGATTCACCTCTGCTAATGCTTTCTTTTGGTATATCCTTGAACAAAGGATTATCAAACTGTAATTGAAAATCTTTATCATTAAGTTCTGGAGGCCTTGTTTTGAAACTTCTTCTCCACTTTAGTAACTGATCATTGCCATATCTTGATGCAGTTTCTGCTTTATTTAATCCTTGTAAATTTCCATAGTGTCTTTCGTTTAATCTCCAATCTTTTTCAATAACTGTTTCATTATTAGATCTTTCTAAGATTATCTTTCCTGTATCAAATGCTCGACTAAATATTGAACTATATGCAAAATCTATTTTTATATTTTTTTCTAATAAAATTTTTGCAGCTAATTTTGCTTCTTTTTCTCCCTCTTCAGATAGAGATACATCTGTCCAACCTGTGAATCTATTTTCTAAATTCCACAAACTTTTTCCATGCCTCACCAGAACTAATGAACTCATATTTTCCTCTAAATTTTGATATAGATATACTATCAATAATTTATGATAAGTTGAATATCTTCACTATCTTTTGATGACATAATTTCATTTATAAACAAATATTCATTTGAAATTTCTAATGCGTTTAGATAATTATTTTTTGGTGAATATTTTTTAGATTCTAAATAACATCTTTCCTTATGGGATTTTTTTGATTCTAATATATCTCTTTTACAAGGGACCATATTTGATTTTGATACAGAATTTCCATATTTATCAAAATAAATTATTGATAGAGGAATGTATGTTTTATACATCCAGAATGCATTATTTTGTTCTAATTCATAATTAAATATCATGCCATCGATTTCTTCGGGAAGATTTCTGATACACATCAGTCCTCTTTCATATTGTCTTTGATTTTCTGCAACATAAACTTTCATTGGGAACTTATGTAAGTTATTTTCTAGAAAAATTGATGAAGTTTTGAATTCTATTTCTGTGTCATTACAATCATTGTAATAATCTATTAGATCATTATCTAAACTGCATGAATACAGAAAAGATATAAGGATGACTATGATTATTTTCATTCATTTAATAGTTCTTTTACTTTTCTGGGGATTTCAAACTTTATATCTTCTTCTATATCATCAAATTTAAATACATTAGATGGATCTAATCTCTTGATTATTTCAAAAACTAATTTATCTGGAGTTGATGCTCCTGAAGTGAGTCCTAATTTATTTACATCTTTCAACCATTCATCTTTAATTTCATCAAATGAATTAATAAGATAAGCTTTAGTTCCAGATTGAATTGAAACATCCTTTAATCTATTACAATTAGAAGAATTTGAGGCTCCAACTACTAAAATTAAATCTACTTTTTTTGCTAGCTTTACTGTAACTTCTTGTCTATTTGTTGTGGCGTAACAAATATCATTTCTCACTACAGCTTTTGGATGAACATTTTTTATTTTACTTATTGTATCTTGAGTATCTCTTACTGATAAAGTTGTTTGAGATAATACGATTACATCCTCATCTTTTGATTTATCAAGATCAAACTTTTCTCTATCATCTATTATTTTCATATCTGCTTGGCCAGATGTTCCAATTACTTCTTGGTGCCCTTTATGCCCTACAAGTATAATTTTTTTCCCCTCTTTAGAATATTTTTTTGCTTCATTGTGAACTTTGGTTACTAGGGGACAGGTTGCATCAATAACAGTAATGTTTTTTTCTTTAGCTAATTTATAATCTTCAGGAGGAGAACCATGAGCAGAAAAAACTACAACTGAATTATCAGGTATTTCCGATACTTTTTCTACTGTTATAGCCCCTTTAGACTCAACTTCAGATACTACAACTGGATTATGTACAATTTGATGCTTTACGTAAACTGGAGCTCCGTATTTTTCTAGAGCAATTTCTACTAAATCAATTGCCAAAACTACACCAGCACAAAATCCTCTTGGACTTGCTAAATAAATATCCATAAATTTTAATTACTTATTCTAAAATTATATTATTTTTTTTTTAGTTTACCTAGATTAGAAAAATTTTATTGCTTTAATATTTGTTAAATTATTATTTTTTTTTAATTTTTTGATAGATTATGAATATACATTTTTTTGATTATGAAAAATACACAAAAAGGACCGCTTATTATAAGTGGAAATGCTCATAACAATCTTGCTATTGATATTGCCAACTACATTGGACAAGACTTAACCAAAGCAGAGGTATTTAAGTTTAATAATGACAATACATTTGTAAAAATTCTTGAAAATGTCAGAGAAAGAGATGTTTTTATTATTCAACCTACTGCTTTTCCTGTGAATGATAATATTATGGAACTTCTTATAATGATAGATGCTGCTAAAAGAGCATCTGCAGGTAGAATAACAGCTGTGATCCCTTATTTTTCATATGCAAGAACCGATAAAAAAGACCAACCAAGGGTGCCTATTACTGGAAGGTTGATTGCTGATCTTATTACTACTGCAGGGGCAGATAGAGTAATGATGATGGATCTACATGCAGGTCAAGTTCAGGGATTTTTTTCAGCTACTGTTGATGAGTTAACTGCTTTACCTATATTAGCGACTTATTTTATAGAAAAGAAACTTGAAGACTGGGTTGTAGTTTCTCCTGATATTGGAGGTACAAAGAGAGCTAGAGACTTTGCGAATAAACTTGGTGCTCCACTTGCAATTATTGAAAAAAGGAGAATAGGGAATAAAGACACTGTAGAAACTTTAAATATTATAGGAGAAGTAGAAAATCGTTCAGCCATACTTTTTGATGATGAAATAAATACTGGTGGAACAATGATTGCTGGATCTAAAATCTTGAAAGAAAATAAAGTTAAGGATGTTTATGTAGCTGCAACTCACGGTATTTTTCCAAACGGCTCTTTAGAAAAAATAATTAGTTCTGAAGAAATAAGAGAAGTAGTTGTAACTAACAGTTTGCCAATTGATTATAAAAGTCCTAAATTAAAAATTCTATCGATTTCCGAACTTTTTGGAGAGGCAATTAAGCGGACTAATCGTGGTGATTCTGTAGGCGCTTTGTTCCTTTAGAAAACACATATGCTCAATTTCTTAAAAAAGATAATAAAAAATTCTAATGATGAAGAGATAAAAAATTTATCGAAAATAGTTGATCAGATTAACTCTCTTGAGGATAAATATAAATCTCTTAGTGATTCGGAACTGAAGAAATCTACAAATATATTAAAAGAAAAATATAAATCTGTTCAATCACTTGACTCTATTCTTCCTGATGCTTTTGCTTTAGTTCGAGAGGCTTCTAAAAGATGTTTAAGTATGAGACATTTTGATGTTCAATTAATTGGAGGCCTCTGTTTACATCAAGGTAAAATTGCTGAGATGAGAACTGGTGAGGGTAAGACTTTAGTTGCCACTTTACCTGCTTATTTAAATACTCTTTCAGGAGGGACGGTTCATGTAGTTACAGTCAATGATTATCTTGCTAAAAGGGACTCAGTTTGGATGGGAAAAATTTATAATTTTTTAGGTTTAAGTGTTGGGTGTATTCAAAACAATGGATCTTTTATTCTTAAAGAAGATTCAGATGGTAATTTGAATTTAAAGGATTCAGCCAGACCTGAAGTATATAAATCTGATATTGTTTACGGAACAAATAACGAGTTTGGTTTTGATTATCTTAGAGATAATATGGCTCAAGAATCTAAAGAAAAAGTGCAAAGAGAACTTGATTTTGCAATTGTTGATGAGGTTGATAATATTCTGATAGATGAAGCAAGGACTCCATTGATAATTTCAGGGCCTGCACCTGACAAATCTCAAGACTATAAAAAATTCTCTAAAATAGCTTCAAAATTGAAATTAGAAGATGATTATCAAGTTGATGCAAAAAGACAATCAATTGCTCTTACTGAAGTTGGAATAGATAAAGTAGAGAAAAACTTAAAAATAGATAATCTTTATGCTGAAGAGAATCAAATTTATTCTCATTTACTGGAAAATGCAATCAAAGCTGAAAATTTTTATATCAAAAATGATCAATATGTAGTCAGAGATTCTGAAATTATCATAGTAGATGAATTTACTGGAAGATTAATGGAAGGAAGAAGGTACTCTGATGGACTTCATCAAGCAATAGAATCAAAAGAATCAGTGACAATACGAAGAGAATCTGTCACATACGCTACGATAACATTACAAAATTATTTTAGGCTATATAACAAATTATCTGGCATGACAGGAACTGCTGCTACAGAAGCTGAAGAATTTCAAAAGATTTATAATTTAGATGTTTTAGAAATTCCAACAAACAAATTATCTCTTAGAGATGATTTAGCTGACCAGATCTATATGACTGAGGAAGCTAAATGGAGAGCAGTGACAGAAAAAATAAAAGAATTAAACTTGAAAGGGACTCCTATTCTTGTAGGTACTACTACGATTGAAAAATCAGAATTTTTATCAAAACTTCTAAAGTCAGAAGGATTAAAATGTAATATATTAAATGCAAAACAACATGAATCTGAAGCAAAAATCATTTCTCAAGCTGGTGCACCTTTTTCTATTACAGTTTCGACAAATATGGCAGGAAGAGGTACAGATATCATTTTGGGTGGAAATCCTGAAAACTATTCTGATTCAAAAGAATGGGAAGCAAATAACAGAAAAGTTTTAGATTATGGTGGTTTGTATGTAATTGGAACTGAACGTCATGAATCTAGAAGAATAGATAATCAGTTAAGAGGAAGATCTGGAAGACAAGGTGATCCTGGAACAACTCAATTTTTTATATCTACAGAAGATAGCCTTGTGAGGAGATTTGGTGGAGATAGAATAAAATCTGCAATGAGCATGTTTAATTGGGATGAGAATGAAGCTGTAGAAAATAAAATGATCTCTCGATCAATAGAATCTGCTCAATCTAAGGTAGAAGCATACCATTTTGAAATAAGAAAAACATTAGTAGACTATGATGATGTCATGAATACACAAAGAGATGTTATATATAAATTGAGATCGAAAGCTTTATTTTCGGAGGACTTAAGTCAAGAAATTTTTGATTATATTGAGTCTGAAATGTCTGATTATTTTATAAATTTAGATGAAAATTACGAAAACGATATAAATAAAATAGCCTTTTTACGAAATTATTTTCCTGAGAATAATATAAATGAATTATCTGATTCAGGTGAATTTAATAAAGATAATCTATTGAGAAAAGCTGAAAGTATTTATTTATACAGAAAAGAAAGTCTTTCAGAAGAATTATCTAATAAATTGGATAGCCAGATTTTTATACATGCAATAGATTCTAAGTGGGTTGAACATTTGACTATTATGGATAATATGAGGCAATCAATAGGACTTGAAGCAATAGGTCAAAGAAATCCTTTGATTCAGTACAAGAAAATGGGGTTTGATATGTTTTCACTTTTGATGACTCAAATTAAATCTCAAATAGTTAGCGATGCTATAAGAGTAAGTAATATCCAAAAAACTAATGACAGAGTTTATAAGGAACAAAAAAGTAACTTTGAAGATACAAAAAAGAATATGGAGTTAGCATCAAATAGCGTTGGTGGATCTAACGAAAATCTTTCTAGACAAGAAAGAAGAAGGCTAGAAAGAATTAATAGAAAAAATTCTAAAAAAAGAAGATAAATATGAAAGCTTTTAATCAAGAAGAAAAATTTTTTATTGAAGCTTCATCTGATATCACAAAAAGTAATTTCAAAGAAAAAATACTCTACATTATTGGTGCTTGGAAAATTAACAACAATAATAATTATGATTATTTAATTATGAGGGAAGCTTTTAATTGGAAAAGATTAGCAATCAGAATAGTTGAATATCTAAATTTAGAAAATAATTTACAAAACTTAATTATTGAATGGCTCATGACTCCTCATCTTTATGCAACTTTTTCAGAAGAAAAATTCAAGAACTTAATTGGATTTGAAAAATATAATGCATATTTATCGTATTTCTATGGAATTACCATAGAAAGATGTCTCATATCATATGTAGAACAAGAATTATTAAAAAAACAAATTTCATATGGAAATTTTGTAAGGTATCAACCTGAAGAAGTTTATTCAAAGATATATAATTTAGAGTATGATGATTTGATGAACGAATTTTTAACTGAATTTAGTTTTGATAGAATAAAACTTTCTGAAGTTGAATTTGAAAATTTTACTTATTGGTGTTTTAAGAAAAGAATTGAAAATTCTGACCCTTCTAAATTAGCTTCAGATACCAAGAAAGGAACTACTTTTTTGTATAATCTTTTAGAATCTGAAAATAGAAGGATCAACTATAAAAGAAACTTAAATACTAAACGAAAAAAAAATAATTTGGAGGTACTCTAATTTCTGAAAAATTTAAGACAGTAGACCCTAAAAGTCTTCCTAAAAGATTTGATTTTATTGAAAAAGAAAAAATCTGGAGAGAATTATGGGATAAAAATAAAATATATGATAGGAAAAAAAACCATGAAAGAAAAAATTCTTTTATAATTGATTCCCCACCTCCTACAGTTTCGGGTTCTTTACACGTAGGTCATATCTTTTCATATACTCATCAAGATATTATAGCGCGATTTAAGCGTATGAATAATTATAATGTCGTTTATCCAATGGGCTGGGATGACAATGGATTGCCTACAGAAAGAAGAGTCCAAAATATATTTGGTGTAAGAATAGATAATGACATCCCATACATAGAAAACCTTATTGTTGAAAAAGAGAAAAAAATTAGAGGTTTGTCAAATGACGAACCTTTAGTTATAAACAGAAAAAACTTTATTGAAATGTGTCAGATAGTTACTGAAAAGGACGAGGTAGTATTTAAAGATTTGTTCAGAAAAATGGGATATTCAATAGATTGGCAGGATGAGTATTCAACTATAGATAATAGATCTAGATCGATAGCTCAGTTATCTTTTTTAGACTTATTTGAAAAGAATATGATATATCAATCTGAATCACCAACTATGTGGGATATAGATTTTCAAACAGCTGTCGCTCAAGCTGAGATTGAAGACAGAGAAATAGATGGTGCTTATCATGATATTAGCTTTGGTGTTAAGGATTCAGATGAAGAAATTATAATCTCTACAACTAGACCAGAATTACTCGCTTCTTGTGTAGGTATTACTGCTCATCCTGATGATAAAAGATATAAACATTTATTTGGTAAAAAAGCTGTATCTCCAGTTTTTTTTGCACCAGTCCCTATTTTTCCAAGTGAATTGGTGGATATAGAAAAAGGAACTGGAATATTAATGGTATGTACATTTGGAGATCAGACTGATGTTATATGGTGGAGAGAAAATTCTCTTCCACTAAGACAACTCTTTTCCCAAGATGGAATTGTTGATCAAATAAACTTTGATAATAGTGATAAAAATTCAGTTTGGCAATCTGAAAATCAAAATCTTGCGAATAAAAATATCCAAAGTATTCATGGGAAAAACCTTTCCCAAACAAAAAATATAATAATTGATTTACTTAAAGATCCTATAAATTCTAATAATAATAATCCTGCTTTAATTAGGGAGCCTAAAAAAATAAAACATCCAGTTCGTTTTTATGAGAAAGGAGAATCTCCTATTGAGTATATTTCTTCTAGGCAATGGTTTGTAAAGATAATAGATAAAAAAGAAAAACTTTTGAATGCAGGAAAAGAAATCAAATGGCATCCTGAATATATGTCCAAAAGATATGAAAATTGGACAGAAAATTTATCAATTGATTGGTGTATTAGCAGACAAAGATTTTTTGGAGTCCCTATACCAATTTGGTACAAACTAGATTCAATGGGGAATCCTATTTTTGATGAGATAATAGTTCCTGAAAAAGAAGTTCTGCCAATCGATCCAGAAATTGATAGTCCTAAAGGATATAACGAAAATGATAGGGGTGCCCCTAATGGATTTATTGGTGAAAAAGATGTTTTTGACACTTGGTTTACTTCATCATTAACTCCGCAGATTGTTGCAAAATGGGGACAAGAAAATGATGAAATGAAATCTATGTTTCCAATGGATATACGACCTCAAAGTCATGAAATAATCAGAACTTGGGCTTTTTACACGATAGTAAAATCATTATTACATAATAATTCTATACCATGGAAAAATGTAATAATATCAGGTTGGATATTGGATCCTGATAGAAAAAAAATGAGTAAATCTAAAGGTAATGTAATAACTCCGATTGATACTATCGAACAATATGGATCTGATGCTGTCAGATACTGGGCATCTTCTGCCAGACTAGGAACTGATACAACTTATGATGAAAATGTTTTTGTAATTGGAAATAAACTAGTTACAAAATTATATAATGCAGCAAAATTTGTACTATCTCATGAATCTTATCACACCTATGAACTCACAGAATTAGATTCCTCATTTATGGGAGAATTATCTAAACTAGTTGATACTGTTACTGAACATTACAACAGATATCAATTCGCCCAAGGATTACAAATTACTGAAGAGTTTTTTTGGAATACTTTTACAGATAACTATTTAGAATTAGTTAAAAAAAGAGTATTTAACTCCCAAGATAATGATAAAGCTTCTGCTGTATCGTGTTTAAGATTAGGCTTATCTGTAATATTAAGGCTTCTTTCTCCTGTAATGCCTACAATTACTGATGAAATTTGGTCATGGTGTTTTTCTGAAGAATATAATAATGTTTCGATTCATGAATCTAACTGGCCAACAGAAGAAGAATTTATTAAATATAAAAAATCTAAATTTCAAAATTCTTTAGAAATTGCAATAAAAGCAATAAGATCTGTAAGGCAATCAAAAACATCTGAGGGAATTGGTTTAGGTAAACCGGTTCAAAAAATGAGAATTTCTACTAATTCAAAAAACTTTGAAATACTTGAATTAATATCAGATGACTTTAGTAACGCTTCTAATTGTTTTGATTTTGAAAAAGAGGATATAAATGAAGAAGAAATAAAAGTTGATATATTGATTAAGACTGATGATTTATAAAGATCTGTAGCCTACTTTTCCTTCATACTTGAAATTTTTTTTTTCAATTCTTCAAAAATTTTAGTTTCGAATTCTCTAACTTCTTTACATTTTTTTAGGGTTAGTTCTGCTAAATCCATAGGTATTCTAGTGATTCCGTCAGAATCTCCAATAATCAAATCACCTGGTTTGATAACTAAGTCTCCAACTTCAACATCTGTTTGTGTTTCTATGAGATTAAATGGACCATGACCTGGAACTCTTCCTGTAGCCCAAACAGGCATTTCTGCTGCTGCAATTCCAGGTAAATCTCTGATTGAACCACCGTTTATAACACCAACTGCACCTAAAGCTTTGTGCTTCAATGCCATTCCATCCCCCATCACAGCTCCTCTACCCTTATTTTTTTCTATATCAACTATAACACCCATAACAGGCAGATTACTTTCGTCTATCCTATCGTAGTATTCATCCCAGTCTAGTTTTGACTTAGGTTCGTAAAGAGGAGTAACTTTACATGTTACAGCTATTCCTACTACAGGTTTTGATCCTAGATAATAAGATTTTAGTTCCGGACTAGAATAATCTATTTGTTCATTATCATAACTATCAATAGTCATTAATGCATTCTGAACAGTTGCTGAATCATATTCTTCTAAACCTTTGATAATATCTATTAATTCCATTTTATTATTCCATTTCTATGTTTAAGTCTTCTCCTGGGAAAAACTCCATCCAAGGTTGAAAGTTTTCAACAAAAATTTTTCCCTCTTCAACAGATGAAAGTCCTTTCACTGCTCTTGAAGGATCATATCCTGTAGTTTTAGCTAGTGCTTCAATACCTCTTTTTGTTTCTCTAACTCCTCCAACAATAAAGATATCTTTTTCATCGTTTTCAACAACTAAATCCAGACCTTTTTTTCTGGTTCTCCAATAAAGTCTCAAACTAATTCTCCTTAATTTACATATTTCTTTGCTCTATCTAAAATTTTATGAGCTAATTTTATTTTATTCATAAGAGGAAGATTTTCTTGACCATTCTCATCAACTAATACAGCTTTATTATTATCAGAACCAAAACCACTTCCTTCTAAAGTTATATCATTAGCTACGATCATTTTACAATTTTTGCTTGATAGCTTTTTCTTTGCATTTTCTAAGAGTTTTTCTGATTCAGCAGCAAATCCTACCTTTACGATTTTATTTCCATCAATTTCCTTCAATATATCAGGGTTTTTTTCTAGTTCTATCGAATTCATAGATTCCTTTTTGATCTTTTCTTTTGAAAAATTCTTCACCCTATAATCTGCTACGGCAGCGGACATTATTAGAAGTTGAGAATTTTCTACATGATTTTCAATCTCTTTTTTCATTTCAAGTGCGCTAATAACAGAAACCATTCTAATCCCATAGGTGTCAGATTTATTTTCAAGTTTTCCGTGAATAAGTGTTACTTTAGCTCCTCTATCTCTTAATGCTTTAGCTATAGCAATTCCCATTTTTCCAGAAGATTTATTTGATATATATCTCACTGGATCTATTTCTTCTATAGTTCCTCCAGCAGTTACTATAGCATTTATTTTTTCATAATCTTTTTTTTTTGATAATTTTTCTATAATTTCTTCTAGTAAATCTTCAGGTTCAGTCATTCTCCCAAATTCATTTATTCCTGATGCTAATCTTCCTTTTTCAGGACCAGATAAATGAATATTTATCCTTCTTAATTCATTAATATGCTTCTGTACCTGCGGAGAGTTATACATATCTCCATCCATTGCTGGAGCTACTATTACGGGTGCTTTTGAAGCTAAAATGCAACCAACTATTGGGTCACTAGAAATTCCAAGGGAAATTTTTGCTAAAATATTTGCAGTAGCTGGAGCAACTACAATTAAGTCTGCTTTTTTTGCTATATCAATATGGTCAATTGATAAGTCTGTTTTTGAATCATAATACCCTGTTATAACTGGATTATGAGTAATACCAGAAAATGATGATTCTCCAACAAAATTTTTTGCTGACTTTGAAAGAATAACTTGAACATTTGCACCTGATTTGACTAAAGCTGAGGATAAATAGACTGATTTATATGCTGCTATAGAACCAGTTACACACAGAATAATATTTTTTTTATCTATCATTTTCTCTTTCATATATATATTTTAACCCCATAAATGATAAATTTTCATTATAAATGTATTTCATATCTAAAATTGGTAATATTAAGTCAGCTCCTCCTCCAGTAATTACTAAAGGGCATTCTTTTTTTGGAGATATTACTTCAGAATATTTATTGTAAACTCCTTTAATTAGCTCTGCATAACCAAGTATTATCCCTGATTGAATTGATTCAATTGAATTTTCTCCAATTATTTTTTGGGGAATTCTTAACTCGACTGGTCTCAGTAGTGCAGTTGAATTAGCTAGAGTATCTGCGGCCATATCTAAACCAGGAATTATTGATCCTCCAAGATACTCATTTTTTTCAGAAACGGCATTAAATACTAAGCATGTTCCAATATCTAAAATAACACATGGTGATGAGTAAAGATTTATAGCTGCAATACTATCAACTAGTCTATCAATTCCAACATCTTCTGGAGGGTTATATTTATTGACTATTGGAAAAGCAAGATCATGATTAACGACAATTGGATCTTTAGAATTAATTATTTTAGAAGCTTTTTCTACAACAACTGTTTTGTTAGGCACAACAGAACTTATAATTATATCGATTTCATCTGTTTCATTTGAATCTATTTTCAAAAGAGATTGTAATGTACTTGCTATCTCAAACTCTGATTTATTATCTTTGGTTGAAATTTTTGCATTACTTTTTAAATCACCATTTGTAAAAAAACCAACATCTACATTGGTATTTCCTATATCAATAACTATAAGTTTCATCACATAACTTTATTTATGGCTTAATTATAAACTATTTGCCATTGGGAAAATTTTAGAAATAACTAATGCACATGCCTGTGCTATTTCTATATGTTCTTTTTGAGTTCCATGTCCAGCTCTCAATTGAATATAATGTATCCAACTTCTCAAAGTTCCATTCATATAAAGTCTACTTTTAGTATTTCCTTCAGGTAATACTACTCTAGCCTGTTCTTTGGCAATTCCTTTATCTATTGCCCATTGATAAGCTTCTAATGCACTATCGATAACTTTCTGTTGTTGGGCATTCCATTTTTTTTGTAAATCTGAATCATTTGTTTCAATAGAATTTTGTCTGTTTTTATTGTCTTGTAGCCTTGCTTCTCTTGTAATAAATTCCATATCTTCAGTTGGATTAGCATATCTTTGACTAAACTCTTGAAAACTAAAGCTTCTATGTCTCAAAATTTGCCTTGCTATATCTCTAGTAGTATCTATTTCTAAACAGACATTTACCATCTCTAATGGAGACCAATGAGAATTATTTATGAGATATTTAATTAATTTTTCACTGGTATCAGAATTTAGTTGGTTAGAAGGATTTGAAACTCTAGCACAAAATGCTATCAATTCTTGACAATCAGTAAGCCCCAAATCTTCAAAATCTTCTGAAGCTTGGGAATAGCTAATTAACTTTACTGTGGAAGTCATAATAGTAGCCTTGAAGGCTTTTGCAATAGTTGTCGGAATTCGTTCATGAATATTGCACCTTCTGCTCCATCACCTACTCTATGATCGGCTGAAAGTGTTGCAAGCATTATGTCTCTTATTTCAATTTTATTATCAATTACTTTGGCTTCTTTTTTTACTTCTCCTAAGGCAATTATTCCGCTTTGCGGTGGAACAATAATAGCAGTAAATGCATGAGTGCCAAACATTCCTAAGTTTGATGTTGAAAAAGTCCCTTTTGTTAGTTCTTCATTACTCAAGGGATTTCCATTACCCCTAGCTCTAGCACCTAAATCTTTTGCTTGTATGGATAAATTTACTAGATCAAGATTCTGAGAATCCATAACAGCAGGAACTATTAGTCCTTGTTCTAAAGCAATAGCAATTCCTAGGTTTATACTTGGATGCATAATTAACTTGTCGCCATCAAATGAAGAATTCCATTTAGGATTATTAATAAGTGAATTTATAGTAGCTTTCAATACAAGATCATTTACAGAAATTTTCATCCCATCTTTTTCTAAATCTTCGTTAATATCTGATCTCATTTTCATGGCTTCAGTCATATCTACCTCAACTGTTACTTGAAAATGAGGTATCTCTGTTTTTGACTTTACAGTAACTCTAGCGATTGCTTGTCTCATACTATTAAGTTCTATGTCTTTTCCTTCCAAAGATACATTTTTTGATTTGTTTATTTGAGAAGAAGAAACTAATGATGGCCCTGCTATATGATTATTTACATCGTCCTTAGTAATTCTCCCCCCTGGGCCTGTACCTAAAATATCCTCTAATGGAATATTTTTTTCTCTAGCAATTCTTTTTGCCATAGGAGAAGCTTTAATTTTTACAGAATCTGAATCAATTGAAATTTCAACCTTGTTAGATTTTTCTTCTTTCGTATTCTGGATTGCTTCTGCTTTAGAGCCTGTATCTTCATTTACTTCTTTATCATTACTTTCTTCAGGAATATTATTTAGATTTTCAGAATTATTACTAATTACTTCCTCAGGTATTTCTTCATCTTTTTCTCCAACATAACCAATAATTTTTCCTACTTGAACTTTTGAACCTTCATCTGCAGTGATTTTAGTTAAAAAACCGTCATTATATGATTCCATTTCTACAACTGTTTTATCAGTTTCTATTTCAGCTAATTTATCACCTTTTGAAACTTTATCTCCTTCTTGCTTTAGCCATTTGACTATAGTACCCTCTGTCATATCGGCTCCCATTGAAGGCATTGTAATTTCTTTTGCCAAAATACTCTCCTAAATTTTTATAAGTTTTTCTAATATAGAATCAGCAATATTTTCTGATGATGGATATGCAGCTGCTTCTAAGTTTTTATTATATGGCCATGGTACATCATTTGCACCAATTCTAATTATTGGTCCATCTAACCAATCATTAAAATTTTCTTGAATATTTGCTACAACTTCACTCATTATCCCGCCGTTTCTTCTTGAAGTATCAACAGCAACAAGCTTATTAGTTTTTTTTACTGACTCACCAATTGTTTTGTAATCTATTGGACTTAAGGATCTTAAATCTATTATTTCAGCATCTATATTATTGTCCGAAAGAGTTTTAGATGCATCACTTAGCAGACTCATTCCAGCTCCATATGAAACAAGGGTAACATCATTTCCTTCATCTACTACTGAAGCCGATCCTAGAGGAATTTCATAATATTCATCAGGAACTTCTCCTTTCATTCCATATAATAGAGCAGGTTCTGCAAAAATTACAGGATTATTATTTTTTATTGCCGTCCTCATAAGTCCTAATGCATCCTTTGGATTTGAAGGGCAAACACAATATAATCCCGGGACTTCTGCCAACCATGTTTCAAAACTTTGTGAATGTGTAGCAGCAAGCTGAACACCTGCTCCAGTAGGAGCTCTTATAACCATAGGGACATCAATTTGGCCACCTGACATATATCTTATATTTGCGGCCATATTTACAATTTGGTCAAACCCTACCAATGAGAAGCTAATTGACATTAGTTCAATTATAGGTCTAAGTCCAGCTGATGCAGCTCCAATACCAGTCCCTATAAAAGTAGCTTCTGAAATAGGCGTATCTTTGATTCTTTCTGGTCCAAATTTTGCTAAAAAACCATCAGTTACTGCATATGCTCCTCCATATGCACCGATATCTTCACCCATTATCAATACGTTAGGATCTTGCTCCAATGCCTCCTCTAACCCTTTTTTTATAGCTTCTCGCATTAATAATTCAGTCATATTTAATCTCTAATTTTTATATATATCATCATTCATTTCTTGAATGGCAGGATCTTCACTTGATTCTGCAAATTCCACTGATTCTTCAACAGTTTTATCAACTTCATCCCTAATTTTTTCTAAATCTTTTTCTGTTGCAATTCCTGCAGATTTCAACCAATCAGGGAATTTTACTAATGGATCTTGTTTTTCCCACTCTTTTATTTCATCTGTCTTCCTGTATTTTTGTCCGTCAGCAAGAGAATGTCCAACAAATCTGAAGGTTTTACATTCTAAATAAAAAGGTCCGCCAGTTTGGCGAACCTTTTTAACTGCTATTTCTGTTGCTTCTTTAACCGCTAGTACGTCCATTCCATTGACTTGGGCTGCTGGTATATCATATGTGCTGACGCCTGTATAAAAATCTTCTCCCCCAGCTCTTACTCTATCTATTGCAGAACCCATTCCATATTTGTTGTTCTCAAGAATAAATAAAATAGGTAAATTCCATACAGAGGCAAGATTCAATGTTTCATGATATGTTCCTTGATTTGTTGAACCATCTCCAAAGAAACATACTACCAATCCTCCTGTTTTTTTATACTGACAAGCTAAGGCTAATCCAGTAGCAACTGGAAATTGCCCTCCAACAATTGCATGTCCTCCCATAAATTTTTTAGAAGAATCAAAGAGGTGCATTGATCCACCTTTACCTTTAGATAAGCCAGTTTTTTTTCCAAAAAGTTCAGACATAGATCTATTTACATCTAATCCTCTAGCTAAAGCATGTCCATGATCTCTGTAATGCGTAATAATATAATCTTCGTCATTAAGGCATGAAATTGAACCTACTGCTGTAGCTTCTTGGCCTATATATAAATGTAAAAATCCTCTAATGTTACCTTTGGTATAGTTTTCACCGCAAGCTAGCTCGAATTGTCTTATTAGATACATTTGCTTGAATAATTCAAGCATTTCCTTTTTTTCGATATCGCTTTTTTTAGATTTTTTATTTTTTTCTTGTTTTAGAGTTGCCATAGTGGAATTTTAAATTAACTTTTCTTATACATCTAGCTTTTACAATCTAATTTAGACTTTTTTATTTATTCTTTCACACCCAAATAAAATGCTTTAGTTACATTTTCAAGTAACATTGCAATTGTCATAGGTCCTACACCCCCTGGAACAGGTGTGATTTTAGATACAATATCAATGATGTCATCAAAGTCAGAATCTCCTATTAATCTGAAACCATTCTTTTTTGTATTATCTTCAATCCTGTTAACACCAACATCTATAACTATGGAATTTTTTTTGACCATATCTTTAGTTAGGGTACTTGGAAAACCAGTTGCTACAACCACTATATCTGCGTCTAAAGTATATTTTTTTATATCCTCTGATCTACTATGACATATTGTAACTGTAGCGTTTCCAAGTGTTGTCTTTGAGGAGAGTAGTAAAGCCAAAGGGATTCCAACTAATTTGCTTCTTCCGATGATTACAATTCTTGATCCTTGAGTTTTAAAATCTATCTCAGAAATCATCCTTTGTACTCCTAATGGAGTTGCAGGGACAAATCTTGGACTACCTGAGGCTAATAATCCTAAATTTTCATTACATAAACCGTCTACATCCTTCAAAGGAGAAATAGTTTGAACAATTTTTTCTTCATCAAGATTTTTAGGTAGAGGAAGTTGTACTATCATTCCATCAATTTGATCATTTTCATTGAGAGATTCAATATAACTTATAATTTCATTTTCTGAAATTTTTTCATCTAATCTTTCTATGTGACATTCAATACCAACTAATTGACAAGCTTTTTCTTTAGCTTTTACATAAGAAATTGATGCAGGATTTTTTCCAACTAGGACAACTACAAGGCTCGGAACTCTTGAGTACTTGTTATTTATTTCGTCTATTTCTGATTTTAGTTTATTTTTTATACTTGAGCTTATTTCTTTTCCATCGATTAATTTAGAATTCATTTTTTACTTTCTTTAAGAATAAATAACTTTATACTAAATATATATTTATATTATATTCAAACTAAAAAAAATGTTACTTACAGGAATAGATATTATAGAAATTCATAGAATTAAGGATGTTTGCCAAAAGTATCCAAATAGATTTATGAAAAAAATTTTTACTGATCAAGAAATTGATTATTGTAGGGGGAGATTTCCGCAAATAGCTGCAAGATTTGCGTCAAAAGAAGCAGTAATGAAAGCTTTAGGTACAGGTATTAGGGGAGTGCCTTGGAAATCTATAGAAGTTTATAGACCAAGGGGAAAAGCACCACAAATAAGATTATACGGAAATGCAAAACGAAAAGCTGAAGAGTTAGGGATCAAGGAAATAGCTATTTCTATTAGCCATTCAAGGAATTATGCAGTTGCTTCAGTTGTAGCTCAATAAGCAAATTATTGATTTCTACGATAGTAGTAAATAAGAATTAAAGATGTAAAAAATGTAATTATTGAAAAAATAAATGCTCCAAACATTATTTCATTAAAAACTTCAATTCCTGCACTGTTTATGTCCTCATTGATTTTTTGTTGAATATCAGGATCCAATGAAAGTATATTCATTCCACTGACTAAGTCTGAAAATCTTGCTGTTCCAATAGTTGTCATTAACGAAAGCCCAAATATCATACCAAGCATTCTTGAAAGAGAGATCATTGACGAAGAAATTCCTCTAATATTTTCAGAAATTTTATGAAGCCCTGAATTGTGTATTGGGACTATAAATAGACCAAAACCTATACCTAAAATATAAAATATATAATCTATTTCATTAGTTGGTGTTTCAATATTATTTGAGTATATGATTGTTCCTGATGTAATAAGAATACTTCCAAGTATCAAAGTTAAAGTCAAACTTAATCTTGTTAAAAAAATTCCTAGAATAGATCCTAAACCTATGAAAGCTGTCAATTTTAGTAATGACAAGCCAATTGTAAGACTATCTAATCCAAACACTGTTGAACCTGACAATGGGATTATAACCATGACAATTATCAGGCTTGATCCAATAAAAAAATGTGTTAGTGAACTCCACAAAAATGTTTTAGACTTAATAAGCTTATCGGGCAATATTTCTTGATTGAAAAGTCTTATTTTAATAGTTGTAATAATAACTAAAGCTAAAATAGTTATTAATAAAATAATTTGAGTAAAATCTAACCCATCATATTCGGATATAAATATAGTTGAAATGATAATAATTAATGAAAATAAAGATATATCTAAAAATTTAATTTGATGCTTGTTTTTTTTGCTTTTTGGCATTAATAACGCTAAAAATATGATTAAAATTGCTAGTGGTATATTTATGAAAAATGCTGCTGGCCAATCCCAAATTTCTAGTATCAAACTTCCCCATAATGGGCCTATAACCCCACCAGCTTCAGCAGAAGCCCCTATCAAGCCAAAACCATATATCCAGTATTTTTTTTCCAAAATCAATGAAACTGAAGCTATTGCTATAGGTATTATGGCACCTCCTCCCATAGCTTGTAAAAATCTAAAAACAATCAACCAATTTAATTTTGAGGGGACATAATTACTCTCAGGTATATTAATTGTAATCCCTATAAGAAGAGATCCTATAGAAAATATTATCATGGAAAAAATTAATACTAATCTATAGCCAAATTTATCGCATAATTTTCCAGCAAGTGGCATGACTAGAGTGAATCCAAGTAAGTATGATGTAATTGTCCAAGAGATCTTATTTAATTCTCCAACTGAAATGCCTAGATCTAAAACCATACTAGGTAGTAAAGTTACAACAACAGTTTGATCATCGGCTGCTATAAAAACAGCTAAACAAAGTATAAAAATGTAAAAAATTTTATTTTTTAGACTTATGGTGTTTCCCATTTTAGGTTTTCATTCCATCTTTCAAATTTTATTTCTCTTTGTGTATCAATCGTATCGTTTGGCTGAACTATTCCATAAATCTTGATTGAATCAACAATTCCATCTTGGATTATATTAAGTGATAAACTGACATTCTTATTACTTACTATGATGTCACCTACAAGTGATTTAAGATTTTCTGAGTTTATGTCAGCACTTATTTCGTAATCATAATTTTGAGATGAAATAATTGTAGCATTTTCAATTTCAGAAAAAATATCGCTTAATATATTTACAGGATTTATATTCTTGAAAGGGTTATCATCTTGTGAGGTTTCTACCCATTCAAAGCTTATGGGATTTGTTATCCAATAATTATTATCCATTGATAGATAAGAAAGCTTTATTAGAAAATTATTTGAAATTATTTCAGCATTAATTCTAAGTTTATTTGGTTTTTGAATGTCCCCCTGTGCCTTAGATATGTCAAATCCACCTGGCAAAGAAGTATATCCATTTTTATGCGTAAGACTGAATGAAAAAGACTTTGATGTATCAATTTTATCTTTAGTCAATGCAAAAAGCTCTTCTATGGAGAGTATTTCTTTTTCTTCATTGTTTTCACTACAGCCAGTAAATATAAAAGCAGAAATTATCAGAATTACTAAAAATTTTTTAATTTCAAATCCTCTTTGTTTTAATAATATTTAATTAGAATAAATTAAAGTTTCACAAAAAGTACATATAATGTATATTTAAAATAATGATTTACTTGGGGAGCGAATTGCTGAGAGGGTTTTTAGAAAAACCGACCCATTAAACCTGAACTAGATAATTCTAGCGGAGGGAAGAAATATTAACAATATTGTTCTTGAAAACTTAAGCTTTGGTTTCGAACCAGATAACCCCATAATAAGTAACCTGTCTTTTTCTTTCTCTAGAAATAAAACTATTTCTATTCTTGGACACAGTGGTTGCGGAAAAAGTACTTTGTTGGAATTGATTTCTGGTATAAGAGAGCCTAATTCAGGAAAAATAAAATTTAAAAATTCTCTCAATAGATTAGGTGAAATTGCATACATGCAACAGAAAGATCTTCTTTTACCATGGCTAAATGTTGAAGAAAATATTCTATTGCCTTTAAAAATTATGGGTAAAATTAATGCTGAATCAATTGAAGACATGAAAAATAAAGCTTCAATTTTAGGAATTTATGAATATCTTAGATATTTTCCAAAAGAGCTTTCTGGTGGATTAAGGCAAAGAGTTTCTTTTTTGAGGACAATTTTGCAAGATTCTGAATTTATTTTACTTGATGAGCCTTTTGCCTCTCTTGATTCTATAAAAAGACTCGAAATTTATAATTGGATCGAAACTCATAAGGATTATATAAATAAGTCAATCATTTTAGTTACACACGATATAGATGAAGCCATATTTTTATCAGATCAGATCATTGTTATGGATTCTGGAGAAGAAAACTTTAAGTTTATGATTGATATAAATATGTCACATCCTAGAGAAAGCTCAGTCATCGTTGAGAAAGATTTTATTAATCAAAAAAGAATATTAATTGAGAAGTTAGATGAGGTCAAAAATTCTAAATAATTTATACAGAATAGTAAATATTTGGTTTTTCCCTGGGATGACGTTAATTATATTGCTTTTATTTTGGCAATTACTTTCTTATTTAGGAGTTTTTGAAACTTGGCTTTTACCATCTCCTATAATGATTTTAGATGAATTGATGAATTCAAAAAGTTTTTTATTGAAACATTCATTTACTACTATAATTGAGATTTTTATTGGTTTGTTTTTTGCGATTTTTTTAGGAGTAATTATAGGAATATTGATGCATACATCTAGAAACTTCGAAAAATCTTTTTTACCATATGTTATTGCTTCACAAGTTATTCCAATATTTGCTTTAGCTCCAATATTAATTGTTTGGTTTGGAGCAGGTATTGTTTCAAAAATTATTGTTGTTTTCTTGATATCATTTTTCCCAATTGTAATTGGTATTTTTGATGGATTAAAAATCAATTCTAAAGAAATGGAAAATATGCTTATGACTATGGGAGCAACAAAATCTCAAATTTTTAATATAATAAAAATAAAAATTGCTTTACCTAGTTTCTTTTCTGGATTAAAAGTAGCATGTGTAAGTTCTGTAATTGGTGCTATTGTTGCAGAGTGGATTGGATCCAAGTCAGGTCTTGGATGGATTATGAAAGTTTCAGGTCCATTGTTTCAGACAGAAAGAGTGTTTGCATCAATATTAATACTATCTATGATTGCATCTCTACTATTTATATTTGTTAAATTTTTAGAAAATAAAATTGTTAAGGAGTAAAAAATGAAATTTATTGTACTAATCATTCTATCTATATTTGTTATAGGATGCGGAAATGAAAATGAATTATCTCTGGCATTAGATTGGTATCCCAACTCAAATCATGCAGGAATATATTCTGCTATTGATGAAGGTTTTTTTGATGAAGAAGGAATTAAACTTTCAGTTTACACTCCCTCAGATCCTACGGCAATAATATCATCTGTTGCATCTGGTAGGGATGATTTTGGATTATCATATCATCCTGATATCTTACAGGCTCAATCAGCAGGATTAGAAATTGTAAGTGTATTGAGTATATCTCAGCATCCCCTAAATTCTATAATGACTTTAAAGAAAAGCAGTATAAAAAATCCTTCAGACCTTAAAGGAAAAGTTGTAGGTTACCCTGGGATTCCATCCAATAAGGCCATGTTAGAAACTGTTTTGTCTAGCCAAAATATTAATATCAACGATGTAGAAACAGTTGATGTTGGTTTTGAGCTAGTTAAGGCATTAGTTTCTGGATCAGTTGATGCTATTATTGGAGCTTACTGGACCCATGAGTCTATTGTAATGGAACTACAGGGTTATGAAATAGAAATAATGAGACTTGAAGAATGGGGAGTTCCTGATTACTATGAATTAATTCTAATTACGAATAAATCATTTCTTGAAGAAAACAAATCAGATGTCGAAAAAGTAGTTAATTCATTTAAGAAAGGATATGAATTTTCTATTAAAAATCCACAAGAATCTATAACAAGTCTAATTAGTATTGCAGGGGAAGAAATAGTTGAAGAAGATGTTGAAAGGGCTGGAGTTGAATTATTAATACCTATGTGGCAATCAAATAATCTCCCTTTTGGACACCAAGATATATCTAAATGGGAAGAAACATATGAATGGATGTACCAAAATAATTTTTTGGAAAAGGAGCTAATTATAGAAAATTTATTTATTGATGAATTTTCTAATTAATTTGGATAAAGGAGTAAGCCGTCTAGATCTGTTTCAGCAACTAAGAGATGGCCCTCAATACTTGTGACATAAATTTTTTTGTCAATTATTGTACAGTTTGTGGGTCTCTCACATGGAGTTTCATGTCTTTCTATAACTTTTCCATTTTTATCGAAAATAGTTATATTTCCTTTGGGGCCTGAAATCTCCCATCCCGTTGCTGCTACTATATAAATTTCTTGATTTGATGGGTCTTTTGCTAGAGTCATGCCATCTATACCTCTGTGTGGGCCAAAATCATGTAAAATCTTCATTTCAGACAATGAATTATCTTCATTTACTTTATAAGACCTTAATTCTCTCTCTCGATCAGCTCTGTAGTCAGATTGAGCAACATAAAGTATTGATTGATCTTCGTTAAACAGAAGCCCATTAGGCATTGATGTATCAAACGTTCTTCTGAATGCTTTATAGCTTCCGTCTTTTTGCTTTTCTGCGGAGATTATAGACGAAAAGCTTAATCCCATTTCAGGATTTATATCTTCAACTCTATCAGAGAAAAAAATATCACCATTGTTGTTTATTGCTAAATCATTAGGACTATTTATTTTTATTCCATCTAAATTATCTACAACAGTTTCTTTAGATCCGTCTAAGTTATATTTTGCTATACGTCTTCTTCCTCCCTCGCAAGCAAATAATTCTCCATTTATATTGAAATTTAATCCATTTGCTTCGCCTGTGTCACTAAAGATTTCATTGATTGTTTTATTTTTTATGTTGTAGCTTAGTACTCTGTTATGTGAAATGTTAGAAAAGAGTAAATTTTCACCATCCCAACAAGGGCCCTCAGTAATAGTTCCAAAATTTGGTATTAAGTTATTAAATTTCCAAGACAAATTAACCTCTGCTAGAATATTATTTATATATTTATAACTCATTTTGATCAAAATAACATGAAACCTGATGGAAAAATTTTACCAATTTGCATGACAATTGCTGGCTCTGATTCAGGAGGAGGGGCTGGTATTCAAGCTGACTTAAAGACATTTGCTTCATTAAATTGTTATGGTGTTTCTGCAATTACTTCAGTCACTGCTCAGAATACATTAGGGGTTAATGATATTCACGTGATACCTAATTCAGTTTTAAGAAATCAAATAGATTCTATAAACAATGACATTGGTTTTAATTCTGTCAAGACGGGTATGCTTCCGGAAGAATCTTCCGTAATTAGTGTTGCGAATTCCTTAAAAAAAAAATCTAATCTTAGATTAGTTATTGATCCTGTAATAGTTGCTACATCTGGTGATGTCTTGATTTCTTCAAAAGCTATAGAAGCATTGAAGAAAAAACTCTTTCCTCTAGCAAGTATTATTACTCCAAATTTATCTGAAGCTGAGGAGCTAACTAAAATGAAAATTACAGATAAAGATGATGTTTACGAAGCTTGTAAAATATTAAAAGAATATGGACCTAAATCAGTCGTTATAAAAGGTGGTCATTTTTTTAATTCTGATGTCTCAGAAGATGTTTTCTACGATGGCAAAAATTTTCAATCCTTCAGTGTTAAAAGAATAGATACTACTTCAACTCATGGAACTGGTTGTACTTTTTCAGCAGCTATAACAGCTTATATTGCAAAAGGTGAAGTTATAGAAGAATCTGTTAAATTAGCAAAAAATTATGTAACAGACGCTATAAATAAAGCTTACAAAATTGGTAAAGGAAATGGTCCATTAAATCATTTTTTTAAATGATCTACATTACACTATAACCTCCATCTACAGGGATAGAAACACCGTTTACAAAATCTGAGTACTTGCTTGATAAAAAAATTGCAGTACCTGCCATATCTTCAGGTAATCCCCATCTTTCAGCAGGAGTTCTTCCTGCAATAGTTGCGTATCTTGTAGGATTTACTCTTTTGAATTCGTTAGTCATATCTGTTACTATCCAACCTGGTAGAATTGCATTGATTTGAATATTATATTTTGCCCAAGCAATTGCACAACTTTTGGTATATTGAACTACACCACCTTTACTTGCAGCATATGCGATTGCATTAGCATTTCCAAAAATCGACATCATTGAACCTATATTTATGATTTTGCCAGATTTATTTTTCTTCAAATAAGGAAAAACTGCAGAAGTCATATGATGTATTGAATTTAAGTTCGTATCTATAACCTCATCCCAATCACTTTTAGCGAGTAGATGTGGTTCATCACTTCTCCTATTTATTCCTGCATTGTTTATCAAGATATCTATTTTGCCATATTTTTCTATGGCAAATTTCATTAACCTTTTTATTGAATCCTGATCGTTTACATCTAATTTAAAAGTTACACTTTCCTTACTTGATAACTTGATTTTTTCAATTGCATCTTTGTTTTTTTCTTCATTTCTTGCAGCAATAATAACCTTTGCGCCTTCATGAGCTAAACCTTCAGAAATTCCTAAACCTATACCACCATTTCCACCTGTTACTATTGCTACCTTATCTTTCAATAAACTCATATTTTCTCCCTGTTATCTTTTCAATTAAAATTATCATAAGTTTAAACTAAATTTTTTTTCAATAGTTGTCTCATCAAATGAGGGTGGATTTTGGTAAACAATACGTATATATAAACTTCCTTTTTTTCTTATTACATTGGATTTTTCAGGATCTATTATATGATCATATTGATTATTTTTAGGATTAAATAAAACGGTGTTTTTTTCTGAAAGTTCTATGTTTTTTTCCTGTAGCTTTCCTCTAATAAATTGAAGAAGATCATGTTCAGTTATCTTCCAATTAATATTTTCCTTGAGAAAATCTAAAGCATCCTCAAAAAAACCTTCTATTACTTTTTCTAAATTTCTATTCATCAAATAATTTATATGATAAAGCTTTTTCATATATTTCATTATTATTTAGATCAAGATGGGTCCATTGGGATTTGATTTCATCTGTCATAACAATATTGTTATTTTCCCTAAAAAGGTCTCTTAATCCCTTAGGGTATTCATTTATTTTAGTTAAATTTGGAATGAATTTTTGGTTGAAGATTATTGGATGACCTCTTTTATTTTTATCAATAGGAGCTGAAATTATAGATTTATTATATATGTGGAAATCAATTATTTTTTTTAAGAACCATTTTGGCCTTGGTTGATCAACACTTATTAAGAGAAGATTTTGGGTATCTTTTTCAATGTTATTAATACCTTCTAAAATAGAAGTTGATTTTCCACCCAAGTAATTGTTATTTATTATTATTTTGATTTTTTTTCTGTTTACAACTTCAATGATTTTTTCTTTATCATGACCCAATACTAAATTTATATTTCTAATACCTAAATCATTCAGTACATCAATATGAAACTCTATAAGCTTTTTACCGTGCCAATTTAATAAAGCTTTAGTTTTTCCCATTCTAGTAGACAAACCAGCAGAAAGAATTAATGCATCAAAGTTATCATACATAAATCAATTTTTTATTTTAGAAGATTTAGAAATTTTACTCCTAATTTTTTCGATATATTTTTCCTCTAGCATCATAGATTTTTCACTTCCTCCTAATCTGAAAGATAATATTTCAGAAATGATCGAAACAGCAATTTCTTCTGGAGTTCTTGCTCCAATATTTATCCCCACAGGGGCTCTTAATCTCTTAAATGTGTCGTCGTCTATTCCTTCTCTTAAGAGCTTTTCTATAATAAGAATTGTTTTCCTTTTAGAACCTAATAAACCAACATATGAGGCGTTTGTTTCTAATGCAGCTTTAGTAGCAGAATCATCTTGCCTATGACCTCTTGTAGCTATAACAATAAAAGTATTTGCATTAATATCAAACATTCCAAAACCTTCATTATAATTTGCCACTTTTACATCATCTGCTTCAGGGAATCTATCTGGGTTTGCAAAATCTTCTCTATCATCAAAAATATTTAGTTCAAAACCAAGAGGTTTTGCTAAATTTGCAATTGCTTTTGAAACATGTCCTCCTCCTGCTAACAAAAGTTTAGGAGGTGTAGTGAATGCTTCGATATAAAAAAGTCTGTTTTCTATTTTTAGAGTTTTATTTTTTCCAAGTGCTAGTAAATCTCTGGATTCTTTAATAAGTTTATTATCAATTTCTTCAGATATGAGCTTCCCTGATTTTGATCCATCTTCTCTAACTAGGATTTTTTTACTAATTTCGCTTAAATTTTCAGATTCAAGTACTTGTACTAAAGCTACAGGTTTTTCACCATTGTAAGCCTTATTTATTTCATCCAGAAAAAATTCGAATTCTAATTTGTCATCAATTGGATCTATCATGAAGTGCATAGTTCCTCCACAAACAAGACCATCTTTTGCTGCCAAATCCTCATTCAGCTCATAAGGTCTTACCTCTGCGTTTTCTTCACGCTTTATTTTTTCGCTTGAAGCAAACCATATATCTCCCTCAACACAGCCTCCACCTAGAGTTCCTACTCCTGATCCATCTTCTCTTACTAGAAGTTTTGCGCCAGGTTTTTGAGGCGTAGATCCTTGTGTCCTAGTGACTGTTGATATAACAAATTTTCGGTTGTTTTTGATCTCTTTAATTGCTGCGTCAAATACATCTTTCATTAGATATCTCCACTACTAATACTTAAATTATATATATACAATCGATTAAACTCTATATGGTTCTAAATCTTTCCATTTAGGATTTAATCCAAACCCAGGCAAATCAGGAGCATAAACATATCCATCCTTCAAAACTAATTCATTTTCCCATATTTTCCCATGCATCGGATTAACTGTATCCCTGTAATATTCTAGTATTAAACCATTTGGTATAGCTGACACAAGATGGATATGTACTTCTTGTGCACCGTGAGGAGCTATATCTAGATCATTACTTTGAGCCAGTGCACATACCTTCATAAATTCAGTCACTCCTCCTAGTATTAGGCAATCAGGTTGAAGGATATCTACTGCTCTATGATTAATCATGTCTCTAAAGCCATATCTTGTATATTCATTTTCTCCAGCTGCCACAGGTATCGATGTTGATCTAGTTATCTCAGATTGACCTATATAATCATCTGGTTCAACAGGTTCTTCAAACCAAAACAAGTCGTATTTTTCAGCTTTTCTTGCAAATTCAATTGCCTCATAATGTCTATATGCGTTGTTTGCATCAACCATTAATTTCACATCATTTCCAATAGCTTCTCTACATACTTTGACTCTCTCTATATCTTCATTTATTGAAAGTGCTCCTACCTTTATTTTTACAGCAGTTGCTCCCATTTCAACATTATCTTCCATTTCCTTGGCTAACTCTTTTAATCCTTTCCCTTTTTCGTAATATCCTCCGGCTATATATGTATTAACTTTATTTGTGAAACCACCCAGTAACTTATAAACAGGCAAGTTTGAAACTTTACCTTTTATGTCCCAAAGAGCTATATCAATACCAGAAATTACCCTTGTTGTTATGCCTCTTCTTCCAACAAGTTTTGGTCTCCACATTTCATGCCATATTCTCTCATTATCTAGAGGATTTAGTCCAATTATCCCTTTCTTAAAATGATCTACTAACTCTCTAGCTACACTTGGACTAACATCTATTCCTGCTGAAATTCCAATTCCTGTTATATCAGGTTCGTCTGTTTGAATTTCAACAATGTTTAGTACATTGTGGGTATACGTATATAATCCATTTGTTATTGGAGTTGATCTTTCCCACCTATAAATTTTTAGATTAATATCTGTTATTTTCATTTTTTTCGCTCCAAGAATTTTTTATTTATGAAATAATTGTTTTAGAAAGTTTAAACCTTTTCTTCTTCTAGGTAAACTTATATTATTATTTTAGATTGAGGTAAGAAGGAAAAACAATAGGGTCCGTAGCTCAGTGGTCAGAGCAGTCGGCTCATAACCGATTGGTCGCAGGTTCAAATCCTGCCGGACCCACCATATAAGGGGGATTTTATGAAAGCTGCGCAAATTACTGGATATAGAAAGATAGAAATAACTGATGTTCCAGATTTAGGTGAATTAAAAGACGGAGAAGTAAGATTTAAAGTAGATTGTATTTCTGTATGTGGTTCTGATATCCATAGTTCATTTGATAAAGTTTTACCTGAAGAAAGCTATCCATTGCCACCTGGAATGCCTATACATGAAGTAGCTGGAGTAGCTATAGAATCTAAAGATGATAGATATCCTGTTGGATCAAGGGCAATAATCATACCTAATTATAGAAAACCAGATGGAAGCATTGGTACTGGAGGAGCTGTTGAATATATTGATCAGAATCATGAAAGAATAATCAAACTTCCTGATTGGGGAGATTTAGAAGACTGGATAATGTTACAACATTCTGGCACTGTTTTATACTCAGCAAAGCACTGGGGTAATATTTTTGGAAAAAGAATAGCAGTTTTAGGGCAGGGTGGAATAGGTTTATCTTTTACTATGTTTGCATCTAAGCAAGGAGCTGCAGAAGTTGTAGGAATTGATAAACATGATTACAGACTTGAAAAAAGTATTTCACTTGGAGCTACTAAATCTATGAAGTTTAATAATCTAGATGATCTTATGAAGCAGACAGAAGATATCACAAATGGTGAATTATTTGATGTTGTTGTTGATGCTTCTGGAAACAAAGATGGATTTAATATATGCTTAAATCTTCTTAAGCCACAAGGTAAGTTTATAACTTTTAGTATAGTAACTGAAGATATGGTAGAGTTTGAGCATAGTCTTATGTTGAGGAAAAATCTAGATATTCATGCTACACAAATTGCTACCACTCCTGAACCAATAGCTGAAATTAGAGAACTAGTGTCTTTAGCTGAAAGAGGATGGTGGGACCCAAAATCCTTAAAGACACATGTATCAGATCTTAAAGATTTACAAAATGCATATGAAGAGTATGCAGATCAAAAGAACAATGTAATTAAGAACGTAATAAAATTTAATCCTTAAGATCCAAATCTTTCTGTGTAAATTTCACTATCCAAATTTAGATTTGAGATTACAGATAAAGCTTTTTCTACGAAAGAATCTGAGCCACAAATATATATTTCATAACCTTGATTTATATCTAAATTATTAAAGTTTTCTTCTTTGATTCTTTCAGTTCCACCTTTCCATCCAACTGGAATTTCTCTTGTAATGAAAGGGAAATAATATTTATTGAGCCTCAAGAAATTTTCATCAAAATTTATCAATCCAGTAATATTTCTCGACCAATGATATGTAAAAAAGCTGATTTTTTTTTCTTGGAGATATTTAGACATAGATAAAAAAGGAGCAATCCCTGATCCAGATGCTATAAATATTGGTGTTTTTATATTATGAAGAATAAATCTCAAACCAATTGGATTGGAAATTTGAAATTTATCTCCAGCTAATGAATAATCATATAGGAAATTAGATACCTCTCCTTCATCAATTTTTTCAATTAGAAAACTTACTGTATCTTTTTGGGGAGTGCTAGCTATTGAATAAGGTCTTATGGCTTGATATCCATTCTCAGCTGTTAGACAAATTTCAGAATATTGACCAGGAATATGTCCTTTCCAATTTTCAACCTTAAATTCTAAAAAACAAAGTTTGTCATCTATGATTTTTTTTTTCAACAAAGTAGCGGAATTAAAATGTTGAGTAAATGTCATTGTCCAGAATATCTCTGTTCTTTCCACGGATCTCCGTACATATGATAGCCATAATTTTCCCAAAAACCTGGTTTATCATTATCAATAAAATCTATTCTATTTAGCCATTTTGCAGATTTCCAAAAGTATAAATGAGGAACTATTAATCTTATTGGACCTCCATGCTCAGGGCTTATTGTTTCATCTTCATATGAGTATGAAACAATAGTGTTTTCCATCATCAGATCTGAGAGTGGGACATTAGTTGTATAGCCTGTTGATGAGCCTATCATAGTCCATTCTGAAGGAGGGTCAATTTTCAATTCTTTTAGAATCGAACTGATTTGTACCCCTTTCCATTTCATGTCTAATTTTGACCAACGTGTTACACAATGAATATCTTGAGTTATCTCTTTTTCTGGAAGACTCTTTAGTTGTTCCCAACTGATTTCTGCCAAATCTGTACTTTTATAACTTATACTCAGGGTCCAGTTATCAATATCAATTTTAGGAGTTGGTTCTGCTGATAAAACAGGGAATCTGTTTTCTAAATATTGACCAGGTGGAATCCTTTCATTTTTATTTTTTTTACCAAAAAAACCTCTTGTTACCAATTCGTGAAACTCCCATCTTCCCTCGATAATCTTGGAGAAAATCCTGTTGGATCAACCCTCATTGACTCTGCTACATCCATGTCTATATCTACTCCAAGTCCAGGAGTGTCTGGACACCATGAAAAACCATCTTCCCATTCAATTTGTTTAGGAAAAAGTTTCTGAGCGTAGGTTCCTGGAGCTTTAGGCATCTCTTGAACGCCTACATTACTTGATGCCATACACAATGAAACGCAAGCCGCTGCAGAAACTGGCCCTAAAGGATTATGTGGAACAATATTTATATAATGAGTTTCAGCCCAGTGAGTAATTTTTAAAGCTTCGGTTAAACCTCCAACAATACATAGATCAATTCTTGCATAATCAATTAATTCATTTTCAATTACTTCTCTGAATGGCCATTTAGATGCCCATTGTTCACCTGCAGCTATAGGAAGGTTTATTTTGTTTCTTATATGATTATATGATCCTGGATTTTCCGATCTTATAGGATCTTCTATAAAGAAAGGTTTTAGAGGTTCAAGATCTTTACACATTTCTATTACTTCCGGAGGATCCAATCTGGTATGAACATCAAATGATATCTCTGGATCATACCCAAACCTTTCTCTTACTTGCCCCATTATTTCTACTGCTACTTTTATAGATTTTCTTGGTTCTAAAATTCCAGATTCTAAATCATCTATAAAGTTACTTGGTTGATGCCATCTAAGGAATTTCCACCCCTTATTGAGATGGTCTTCACATGTATCTAAAAATTCCTTAACTGAGTTTCCTTGAGTATGAGGATAACAAATCACTTTTTCTCTATAAGGTCCTCCCAAGAGTTTATAAACAGGTAAATCTACTGATTTTGCTTTTATATCCCACAGTGCTATATCAATAGCAGATATTGCACATGAATATATTTTATCTGCTGGGAAAAAACAACTTCTGAACATTACTTGCCATAATCTTTCTGTCTCCCAAGGATCAGATCCTATAACAAGTTCAGAAAGATGGTCAATTGCTTTTGAAATAGCATTTCCTTGTCTTGCTATTCCAACTTCACCAAGACCATGAATCCCTTTATCAGTATCAATTTTAACAAAGAAGTAAACTCTACCTTCTTCATCTCTGATTGGAATGCTAGTAATTTTAGTAACTTTCATAGTTTATCCTCTCATTTCCATTTAACTTCATCTTTTTCTAATTCTTTTATATATAGGCCAGCACCTTCTCTCCTAAACCATGGTCTTTTTGGCTCTCTATCATATTTGGTTTCCTGTAATTTCTTTAATTTTTTTTCATCAACTATTAAGCCTATCCCTGGAGTATTGTCTAAATGAACAAATCCATCCTCAATATGATCATTCCATTTTGAATATGCTTTTTCTCTTCCAGGATCAACAACTTCCATCATAATGTGATTTGGAATACTAGTAGCGATTTGCGCATTATAATTTCCTATACAATTCATAGTTGTTACAGGGAGTTCATATGCATATGCAAAATTTCCTATTTGTCTCAATCCAGTTATTCCTGACTGATAAGAACTAACGTTTAGAATATCTACTGCTTGATTATCTATTAAAGGATAAAAATCTCCAACATTATTAAGATTTTCTCCACTAGATACAGCGGCTTTAATATTATTTGAAACCATTTTAAGGCCTTTATAGTCCCATCTTCTTGCAGGTTCTTCTGCCCAAAAAATATCAAATTTTTCTTCTATTTTACTTAAAGTTTGTATAGCTTTTTTCACTGACCAATATTCATTAGAATCAACCATAATTCTTGGCCTCTTACAATTTTCTGCTAATGCATCATAAACTATTCCTATTCTTCTAAGGTCATCATCGTAAGATAAACCTATCTTAACCTTCCCAGAGTCAACACCCTTATCTGACATACCCTTAAAAAATTTGTATAGATCCTCATCTGTCAAACAATATCCTATATCAGAAGCATATACTTTACATTTAGGATCATCACTTCCAAGAGTTTTCCATAAAGGTTCATCATTTATTTTTGATTTAATATCCCATAATGCAATATCTATAGCTGATAGAGCACCATGTACTTCTCCTTCATCTCCACCTTTGAAAGCATAACGAATCATATTTTGCCAATGAGTAAAAGTTTCTCTAGGATCTTTACCTTCAATAACCTTAAATAAGTTATTTACTTGGCCATTTCCTAAAGGTGCTACTCCGCTTATTCCCTCATCAGTATCAATTATCAAAATACTTGAAACTATAAGATCATCCCCTTCAGGACCATTAGCATCTCCTAAAGGTCTATCCATTAGTTCAAGATATGTCTCTAATCTAAAGTCGGTTATTTTCATTTTGAATTAGCCTCTTTTATTTCATCTTTAGTTGGGGGGACTTCATATAATCCTGCTCCAGCTCTTCTACCATATGGGCTCGGTCCTGATTTTACAGAAATTTTATTCACGACAGATTTATTTAGCTCTTCATAGTCTATCGTTATACCATGACCTGGTTTATCTCCTAATACAGCTAATCCATTTTCTATCTTAACATCCCATTTATAAGCTTTAGTTTCAGGCTCTGGATGTGGAATTTCTATCGTAATACAATTTGGTATTGCACTCGCAATATGTGCATGCAGTATACCTGCTGATCCTCCTAAAGTTATAGGCAATTCTAATCCATAAGCTGCATCAGCAATTTGAAGAGCACCTGTAATTCCTGTCATTCCATGGCTAACTTGGATTACATCAGCAGATCTATGATGAAAATAAGGTAAAAAGTCTCCCAATGTATCAAGATTTTCTCCAGCACAAACAGGAGTTTTTAGGGCATCAGATACTTTTTTTAGACCCAAAAAATCCCATCTTCTAGCAGGCTCTTCAATCCAACCTAATGTAAACCTTTCTTCCATTTCTGAAACTTTTCTAATTGTTTGTTTTGGTGACCAGTATTCATTGGAATCAATATATAGAATAGGATCATCATTGTTGATAGATAAAGCATTTCTCATTATTTCTAATCTTCTTAAGTCAGAATCTTGATCTAGTCCTACTTTCAATTTCGCAGACTTAAAACCATAGTTTTTAGCCATCTTTTTGTACCATTTTCCAAGCTTTTCGTCGTTCAAAGGTAAAGCAATATCCGATGCATAAGCGTTTATAGGTTTTTTACTACCTCCAAGAGTTTTCCAAAGTGGCTCTTCATTTACCTTAGATCTAAGATCCCACATCGCGACATCTAACGCAGTAATTGCATCGTTTGCAATTCCATCATGTCCTCCTTTAAAAAATCTATCTACCATTTTTTTCCAAATACTGTAGACAGCTTTGGGATCTGATCCAACAATTATTCCTTCAAATAATGATTTTATTTGAGTTATTGCGTTACCTCCACCAATGGAAATTCCCACTAGTCCTTCATCAGTAATTAGCTCTACCAAACATGATCCTGATTTAGTTCTACCTCTTGGAGAATTTGCATCCCCCATAACTCTATCAAGCTCAAATTCGAATAGTGTTGTCTTTAATTCAACTATTTTCATTTTTAAATTTTATTAATATCTTGGATAAATTCACTAAGGATTTATCTTGAGAAAAAGTTTATTATTTAATAATGAATCATATGAAACAAAAAATTATAAGTAACTTTAGTCCACTTTCTTGGATATTTTTTTCTATATTATTTTTTATTTTGTTTTTTATTTGTAATTTGATTTTTGAAGATTCAAAGATATTAAGTGCAGATGAGACTTCTGATGAGAAAACAATATTTTTAGCATTTGATATGAACTATAAAAATCAAGAAGAACTTGAAACCTCTAAAGATATTATAAATCAAATATTAAAGTACTATTCCAAAGAGTCAAATACAGAGTTGGTTTTTCAGCCATATGGATCAAAAAGCTATGATCCAAAAGTTATAAATTTAGAAAATCATGAATCAGTAGTTTCTGAATTTTTTAATACTAATATTAAAGAGTCAGATGATTTATTTTCAAATCACTATCTGATAATTTCTGAAGCATTTACAAAAATAGCTGAAAATACTGACACAACTAATTCAGAACTGTTTATTATTTCTAATTTGCGAATAAATAAATCTGAAGATTCTTCGCAAATAAAGCTAAGAAATCTTTCAGATTTATATTTATCTTCAGGGATAAAATTTAATGTAATGTCTCTACAATCAGCAACTGTGGATGAAAGAAATTTATTTATTGATCTTTCTGAAAATACTGGAGGGTCATATATTGACTTTGGGGCTAGTTCAGCAATGGTAGAATTTTTGAAATTATTTATGGATGATCCAATTTCTATTTTACAAACTAATCTAACTCCTAAGCCTTTATCAAATTTTATTAATATACCTCCGACAGTTAATAGAATAAAAGTTGGTTTTTATAGGCAAGATAATGCCACACAAGTATCTATTATTAATCCAAATGGTTTGGAGATAAAACCAAAAATTGATTATGATTATTGGCACCTTTCAAATATATTATTTTTGGATATTTTAGAACCAGAATCTGGAACATGGACAGTAATTACAAATGGTGATACTGGAAGATTTGAAATAATAACAGATACACATAATCCATTGAGCTTAAGTACTCAAGGGCAAAAAGTTTTTTCATCCGATTCTCCAGTGATTCTAGAAGTAGGGGCTTTTATTGAAGGTAAATTATCAAATATTGAAAATGCTGAGATGCAGCTAAGGGTTCGTGATAATAAAGGATCAGAAACTATACAAATAATGAATGATTTAGGGCAAAAGAAAGATAAGATAGCATTCGATGGAATTTATACTGTTGAGATCCCTCCTTATTCTGAACAATCAATATTAGACGTTCAATATACTTTACAATGGAAAGATATTTCTACTCCCGTAGTTCACAATGATCAAATTAAGATTGAGTTCTTTCCAGAAATTCAAATCACGAAAATATCAGATTTGAGAGGGAAGTCTGAAAGTGAATTTAATGTTATTACATTTGAAACTAGAGTAAATTCCTATCCTTATCTAGTTAGTTTAGACGAAATTGAAAGCTTAATAACACCAGACGATAATTTCTCTTACAGAATTGAAAAAGTTAATCTCAAAGATACCGATAAATCCTACATATTTAATTTATTTCTTGAATCTAACGAAAAAATTAAAGGAGATGTATTATTTGACTTAAATCTTGATACAAAATATTTAGAAAAAGATTACAAAAGCACTATTAAGAAAGTACAGGTAAGTGTAAATACTAAATATTTATATATAGTAGGCATTAGATATTATTATTGGATACTTATATTTGTAGTAATAATCATTGCCTTGACTTTGATAATAAACAACTTGAGACAAACTAAAATAACAGGCTATCTAACTGATGTTCAAAATAATATTATTGTTGATTTTTCAACAATAAAAAGAAATCCCATTTCAAAATTTTTATATCCCAAAAGATTAAATTTTAATTCTATAAATCAACTACCATATTCCGGTGGTTACTTTGAGTTTGATGGAGATAAAGTGTACATGGAGATACATCCTGTTGAAGGAGATCCAAGTGTAAGAATCAATTCTGTTCCAGCAAATGGTAGAAGCGATATAACAAATGGTCCTTGGATTGGTTCTTCAGGCAAACAAGTGAGATTTAAGAAAAATATTCCTTACATTGATATGTAATTTATTTGATTTCAATTTTTATTGAATTAATTACAGTTCCAGGAGCAGAATCTCTCATTGGGTCTCTTAGTCTTATACTCTTAACCACATCCATTCCATCTGATACTTTTCCAAAAACTGCATGACACGATACCTGCATGTTCTGACAATTTTTAGGCTTATTGTTTGCGTCGAAAGCATCTAAGAAAGGTTGTGGAGCAAAAGTTATAAAAAATTGACTTCCATTAGTATTTACACCAGAGTTAGCCATAGATAGTATCCCTTCAGCATCATGCCTTAGATCTACGTGAAATTCATCTGCAAATCTATAACCTGGATTACCAGCTCCTGTGCCAGATGGGTCTCCTCCTTGTGCCATAAAGTTTGGTAGTACCCTATGAAATGTTGTCTTATCATAATATCCAGATTGTGCTAAATTAATGAAATTTTCAACTGTATAAGGAACTTGATCATCATACAAAAATATAGAAAAGGATCCAACCTCAGTATCAAAAATAGCTGTATATTCCTTTGATTGGTCAATATTTCCTACAGGAGGTCCCATTATTTGATCAGAAATTCCTAAAGCATTTTCAGAGTCAGAGCAAGCTATGAAAACAGCAAGAATTGAAAATATTAGCAGATAAGTGTTTATTCTAAGTATTTTTTTTATATTCATCAAATTCTCCTGTATATATATAATTTTTATACTAATTAATTTAATTATGGATAAAAAACCTCAAGATATTCAAGCATTTTTTTTAGGGAAGATAGACTATTTGTCTGGTTTAAGATTTCAAGAAAAAATTAATAGTTTAGTTTATTCAAATGAAATAAACCAGACTATTTTATTTTTAGAGCATAACAATGTTTTAACATACGGATCAAATGAAAAAATTTCTGATGAAGAAATAAAACAATTAAATAATGAAAATAAAAATTTATCTCACGTAAGGACTACTAGAGGAGGTCAAGTTACGCTGCATAATCCGGGGCAGTTAATTTGTTATCCGATAATCAATTTAAAAAATTATTTTGAAGGTGTACTTGATTACGTAAAATTTTTGGAAAAATCTATTATTAGATCACTTGATCATTATGCCATTAAGTCTCATACAGTAAATAACAGAAGAGGTATATGGGTAAACGGTGAACCCAATGAAAAATATGTAGAGAATAAAAACCCTTCTGGTGAGAAAATTGCGGCAATAGGTTTGAAGGTGATCAAATATATAACTTTGCATGGTTTTTCACTAAATGTTAACAATGATCTAGATATGTTCAAAATATTTACACCGTGTGGGATGCCTGGACTAGATGTAAATTCAATCAAAAATATTTCAAATAAAGAAATAAATCTTTATGAAGTTGCTCAAAAAATATGTATTTCTATGAGTGAAATTTTACAAATACCAATAGAATTAGAATCTGAAATTACTAAATTAGGAGTAAAAATTGACTAAAACTTTATCAGGATTTGAGTTTTTGGAATGTTCGCTAAGTGGTGAAAAATATCCCATTGATAAACCTATGAGACTTAGTCCTAGCTCCGAAAAACCACTTCTTGCAAGATATAATTTTGAAAAAATTTCTAAATCTTTTACTCCAAAAAATCTTTTAGGTAGAAGGAACGATATGTGGAGATATGAAGAATTACTACCAGTCCTTGATGATGAAAAAATTATTTCTTTAGGGGAGGGAAATACTCCATTTATGAAAATGAATAATTTATCAAAAAAGTTATCAATAAAGAATTTCTTTGTAAAAGATGAGAGTAATAATCCAACTGGATCATTTAAAGCTAGAGGTTTGTCAGCAGCTATTTCTAAAGCTAATGAGTACGGTATTAAGGGGATAGTTATGCCTTCTGCTGGTAATGCTGCAGGGGCAATGTCTGCTTATGCTTCTAAAGCTAACATGGAAGCTAATGTATTTATGCCCAAAGATGCACCATTGGCCAACAAAATGGAATGTGCAGCTTTCGGAGCCAATGTGAATTTAGTAGATGGATTTATTTCTGATGCTGGAAAAGCGTCAGCTGTAGCTGCTGAAAAATATGGTTATTTTGATGTTTCTACACTAAAAGAACCTTACAGAGTTGAAGGTAAAAAAACTATGGGATTAGAGATTGCTGAACAAATGAATTGGGAAGTTCCTGACGTAATTATCTATCCTACTGGAGGTGGGACTGGAATTGTTGGTATTTGGAAAGCTTTCGAAGAACTTGAAAAATTAAGTTTAGTTTCCTCAAAAAAACCAAAAATGATTGTGGTACAAGCAGAAGGATGTTCACCATTAGTAGATGCTTATGAAAAAAATGAGAAATTTGCGAAACCTTTTGAAAACCCTAAGACTTTGGCTGCAGGTATGA
>CEVE01004535.1_pt1 | contig 78953 bp, 78 predicted proteins | sample 356431 | NCBI WGS metagenome assembly CEVE01 (sample SAMEA2622764, study PRJEB7988) | marine metagenome | isolation source: saline water (ENVO:00002010), including
GTTCATAATCGTGAAAATGGATTTTTTTATCTCCCCAGCGTACCTCGTACCTCCTATCAGAACCAAGCCCCTGGTCATTGATATTGCAACGAAAACCTCTGAATTGACTCCGTCTTCCTTGGGATTTGCGATCAAAAAGGGTGCGTGAAGAATTGTAAATTCGGGGACATGCGAAAACAGTGAGTCCTTCTCTGAGCGGATGAACATGTTGTGCATGAATGCAGAATGCCATGCGCTCTCGCTAACTAACCTCACGGGCATTGCTATTTCTGGGTCTGCGCCACAATGCATGTCTTTCACAAAAAGTCTCTCTGCAGAATTGAGGTGATCTCGAGTCATTTCCACCAGATGATCGAAAGCCTCGGGCGAAATGGGGCGATTGACATTGCTCCAATGGACGTCTGAGGATAAACCCGGTTCATTTACGATGAATCTGTCATTGGGCGACCTTCCGGTTCGTTCTCCTGTCGTTGCAAGAAGAGCTCCATGGGCAGTTTTGGTTGCCTCACCTCGCTCGACTGCGATATCTCGGAGTTCTTTTCCAGAGAGATTCCAGTGAACTACTCCCTTTGGATCTAAGCCGTGTGTGCCCAGTGGTGTCGCGTACACTGTCGCAGAGTTCGTTGGCGTCTGCTCGCTCATGGACCTCCGAGTAGAATTTCGGATATGAAAGATTGTGAAGAGGCATTTTGGCCGAAAGATTGCGAACCTTTCATCTCGGTACCCATTCAGCGGTCTAACATGCCCAAGGAGCGGGACGTCGTCCTGCGCAGAAAAAATTTCGATTCAGACGGTATCCTAGAGCTCTCAGGAGACTTGGATTTCAAGTTTGAAGATAGAGGAATAGTGGATAAAAAAAGCAGCTTCGATGACGCTCTTGGCCCCATACCTGAAATCTTCTCGGAAGACCACAAGGTTCCAGATCGATTTGATCTGGCACCCTCGATCAGAGACACTGAGCGACGGGTCAACTGGGTTTTGATGTCGGTTATGGTGATTGCCTACAGTGCCCTGAGCCTCTTGATCGGATTAGAGATGGATGCGGGGGCTGCAATACCCATATTGCTCGTTCTAGCCTCGATCGGATTGTTCCTGGGGGAAAGGTGGATCAAAGACGTTCATCTAAGATTGCTCGGAATCGCATGGGTGATTATATCCATGAAGATCCTTTATGGAGCAGCTCTGGAACTGGACAATTGGGTTGTTGGATCTGTTCTTCCATTGACACTCCCCCAAGTTGGTTTGGCCCTGTGCTCCTTGGTCTGTCTGAATATCCTGCTGTCCTACAGGTACGATAGTGATGCAGTAGCGGCCCAAGCCACACTGGTTTTGTTGGCAATTGGATCCTCTGCTGGCTCAGTCGCTGGAGAAAACGGCGTCATAATCATGTTACTTGGCTCCATATTCCTGTTGCATTCAATTGCCTCTAACCGCTCTTCTGGAAATTTGGCAGCGCTTGGTATTGCGATGTCAAATCTTTGGTTCGGGATGCATGTTGCAACAGATGGATTTGAAGTCGGTTCCTTGACGATTGTCGCTCTTGAGAGTCCACTGAAATTATTCCTAGCCTTGATCGCTGTTAATTCTCTGAATGCTGTAATGGCGACACGTTTCTCCTCATCTGAGAACTGGTTCTCCTCCGGCTTGGAGTTGTTGGGGATAGGGAAGCCGGGTCTTTGGGGCGTCTCAGTTCTCCTGTCTGTGTCGGGAGCTCTCGTAGTTGTGGGTTCTGTTCGCGAGAATGCTGCCTTTGCTTTCGCAATTGTTGCACTTCTGTCTTTATGTTATTTCGCTTCCTATCTCGTGGTTAGAGGGACAAACAGGTCGAAGGTTTTGCTTTTCTCCGCTTTCTCCATCCTGATATTGTCATCTCTGACAACAGGGATTGAAGTTGGGTTAGTGGGTATCGGCGTAGGGCCATACTGGATATTCTCTGCTGGAACTTGCATCAGTCTGGCCTCTTTGCTATGGAGGTACCAAGGCAAGGTCAGCGACACTGTCCTCTGGACCGGTTCAATAGTTTCGACTGCCCTTGTGCTAGTCATAACTCCCTTAGATGGAACGTATGAAAACGGTCTTTTCTTGGTCGTAATGATCCTCTCAACCATGCACATCGCCGGTGGATTGCTGTCCGTGAAGAGGAAATCCGCATCCCTAGCAGGTGTTTCGATCCTGATTCCTTGGATCTGGCCAGTGTTGATCCTGACTGTGTATGAGGTCATTGCCACAGTTTCTGATGTAAACTCAGATCCAGAAATGAAGATTGGTAGCCTGTTGGAGATCGGAGATCGAATTTTGATTGGTTATTTGTGCGGATCTTCGATATTAGCAGCACTAATCTGCTCAAATTTCAAAAATGCCTCCCTCAATATATCCTCTGGAGTAACCGGGTCTTCCGAAATCTCAGCGGCTGTAAAACAATCTAATGCATTTAACCTATGGAATTTGGCTCTCTGGCTACCAGTATCGAGTACTGTGATTTTGTTCATTGGAGGGCAGTTTTCTCCGGTGGAGGCTCCTATAATTCTGTTTTCTATCTCAATGGTGCATTCCCTATCCTCATTGGTAGGAGCAAGGATAGAATCAACACTTTTCATTCCAGTCGTGACGGGTTTGGGCGGGATGTGTCTGCAGTGGCTGGGATGTGACGCATCAATTGTCATATTGGTCGTAGGACTGTCAGTCCTGACACCCATAGCGATAGGAAAATGGAATCCGACAGAAGATTGGCTTGGGTTCCTAATCCAAGTCGGACCAGTGCTCATATTGATGCCTGAAACAGCAAGCATGAATGTTGTTAATTCAGACCTGCAATGGCTACCTGATCCGGCCACTTGTGTGGTATCCATAGGTGTTTTTTCAGTCTTAACGGCTATGCAAAGGACCTCTCTGCAGCAACGAATACTGCCTCTTTCCACTGTTATTATCGTCCAAACGACTTTGAACAGCATTCTATCATTTTTGGATGGTCGTCTAACTTTAGTGGCACTTTCTCTGACTGCATTCTTCGCTTCTTCAATTTGGTTTGTGACCAAGGGGGAGTTGATTAGGGAGTTGAAGTCTGTCTCCGAAAAAAATCGACGGATACGGGAAGTAGCGGCATCACAGGCCTCCTTATCGATGTCGCAGGATTACCATCCCGTTGTTGAAGAAAGTCGAAGAAAAGGCATGAAGGAGTCACACGGAGAGTCATACATAGAAGAGGTTCGCCACTTCCCTGTCGTAGCTATAAGTGTCATCGGAATTGTTTCAATATCACTTGCGTTGTACTCTTTCTTGACTGGACCAGCGCCCTTTCTACTTCTCTGCGCAGGATCTTTCCTTGTGATCATAGTCATTCTCGAAGGTCAGAGATCAGAAAGAATTGGTATCAGACTGACTGATACTCTGGGGTCAGACACAACTGCGGCCACGGCTGTGATCGGGGTTTCTTGCGCCGTGGTATTAGGCCACACAAATCCATCTTCATCTGTGAGGGATATGACTGACTTTGGTGTGGCCACTGCGCTGACAGTCATGATTGCAATGTCCAGTCTTTGGAACAGTGACAAAGGCCTTGAAGCGCGCAGGGCCATGTTGAACTGGATCGTATATCCTTTGGCATCGACTAGAATCATCGGTTTTGTTCTGATAGGTTCACTTCCAGCCCCACTTGGTGTAAATCCCTTTGACGGAAATATGTTATCTTGGACATATCCATTCGTTCTCCTAGAGGCGGTATTAGCCTTATGCATCTTCCTTGACTTCCTAATTGACCGCCAAGGGGGCCATGAAGGACACAGACGAGGCGCAGATGAGGTATTATTCCCGTTTTCTGTGATTGTGCTATCATGGGGTCCGGCTGGAATTTTAGCAGCTGTGAAAGGAGTCTACAGTACTGTGAAGGGTAGGAGGGAGAGGGTTGCTGCTACGTTGGCCTTGCTTTTACCAATCTCAATTGTCTCTCTCCAGCCTGTTCTATCGTCAACCTCGTCCCTAGGAGGATACGTTGTGGTCGTGGAACTGTTGATATTCATATGCATACTATTCGCATGCCTGTTTCGCGATCTTGACCGTTGGATTGTTCCCGCACTGCAAACCTCCCATGTATTGGTGATAGTTTGCTCATTCGCAATTTTTGGTCTTAGATCAGGTATTCTTGTCTTGTTCATTATCTCTTCATTGGCATGGTCGCTGGGCGTTGTCAAATTCAGAAAAGGGTTGAGAGTCACCGGATTGGTCGATCTCGCATTAGCAACCGTGTTCGGCATCATGATTTGGTTGTCGGACATGGACGGGGCCTGGTTGCTCGCAGTGACTGGTTTTGTATCAATGGAGTTGGCGATCGTACTTTGGCTGAGTCAGAAAAACATGCAAAGTCTTCAAATCGACTGATTTTCGATCGAATCGGGCGAATATTGATTGCGGCGAGTGGGGAGAGGGGGTTGTGACAGGACCCTGGATCTCGGACACGGCCGAGGAGATTGAGCACCCTACCGTGCCACTTGGTATCAACCGAATGGCGATTCCAAGGGCGGCTATAGTACTCTCTCTGTCCATGGTTGCACTGATTTTTCTCTCCACTGTAGTTGTCGGTTACAGCCTGTGGAAGTTTCTCGATATCAATCAAGATGCATTCGATGCCACAGACAGGTCGTTGATCCAGGATCCGGATTCGGAACGGTGGTACTGGGAGGCTGGTTTGCTCTTCGATACATGTTCCCCGAGAATGGACGATTGGGATTGGCCTGAGGCTTTGTCCGATCAGGATGATTTGTTCCTACTTCCTGGGGAGGTCAGATGTGATTGGGAGCATCAAGGACAAGGGGACAGGGCTTCACTTGCTGTTCATAACAGGGGTAATCAATCACTAGATCTCGTTCTTGAGATAATCGGAGGCTCGATTGTGTTTGGCGACGGTGGCGAACCGGACCTATCTGTAATCGACTTGCCGGGAAATGATTCAATTGTGTTAGAGCTGATCCTGACAGAGGATGTTACAGAACACGAAGTTCAAATTATAGTTTCTCACCTTCAGGTAATGGAGGCTCAAGTTCTTGTCGATGTAACTGTCTTTTCTGGAAACCAACCAAAGGACATTCACGTGCAGGAAGGAGATCAGATAGAGGTCCACTACACGGTTTGGGATGCGGACACCGAGGAGGAACTGGATGAAGGAGACCTTGTCGTTACTGCTGGGAATGACCCTGCGTGGATAGAAGGTTTCGGTTGGTCAGCGATAGGGCTTGACATCGATACCGACAGAGGTTTAATTCCAGGTATCAGCTCAGGCACGTCTCACACCACTCTTCTCCCCCCTTCACTAGCCTACGGTGGCAGCGATAACGAGTTAAATGATCGATGGCTTCGTTTCGAAATGGAGATCAATCGTGGACCATTGGGTTGATGCTGGTTTTAGCCATGTCCGGGATAATGAGTCACAGAGTAGTACACGGAGCGGGTCAAGGTGCCATTCCAGATCGCCCGCCCGATGAATTACGTCGCTTATTGACACCGAGGCAAATTTGCGCTTTTCGTGCCCATCAAGCGTCCTTAATCGAGCTCCCCACGGGCATTGTTGTTGATCCTGCCGCAGGATCTGGAGGGCAATTAGCGGCTTATGCTGAAATGCTCCAAAAGTCATGTCTAGGAATTGAGATGTCCCCCGAGAGAGCAGCTTTCTGTGCCGATTCTATGTCGGCATTATCCAGTAAAACCCCATCACTGGTCCTCTGTGGGGATGGTTTGGCAGCCGAGGGTGCGATGTCCATCGCAGAATCGCACATGGGCTCATCAGTCGTCTCAATGATCCATGTGGATCCTGCTCGTCCGATGGACGCACAAAATCACTCAATATCAGAAATGGAGCCTCAGTTGGATGCACTACTGGAATGCTGGTCAAAATATATCGAAGAAGGTGAAGATGGGGTAGCCTTGGTACTAGATCTGTCACCTAGGCTTGCTTCGGACCAGAGGCGAGAGGTGGAGGATATTGTTCAGTCTGTCTTCCCTGGTGTCAGCATGGCATGGGAATGGCTTAGCAGAGGAGGGGGTCGGGTCGATAGATTGACGTTGTTCACCGGTCCATTTGTAACCGATGGAATCGTAGCCAGATGTGTTCGACTGAGCGGGGATGGACGCTGGACAGTGCTGAGTGGGAAAAACACTGAACTAGACAGCTCTGATTCGGATTGGCCCTCAGTGAAACTCGACCAGGGTGATGTAGTAGCTTTGATAGACCCCGTGGTGAATATGGCCGGCCTGAAGGATGTTTTTGGTGGGTATGCTAGTTCTGAAGGTAATAGCCTCACATGGATAAGGAAGTCAGACAGGCGGCCACTGGTTCGATTATTCAGGCCGATACTACAAAACTCAGAGATGAAGCCTTTCGTGCAAATACAGGGGGCTGTGCTGGAGGAAATGAACGCGGAGATAGGTTTGATGTTGATTGATCGAATTGCATCAATTGCCATGGCGAATAACATCGCTAGTGTTCAACTAAGGTGTTCCTGCGATCCGAAACTGCACTCAAAAATATCTACAAGGCTAAATCGCATACTTTCCCCCGTTGAAGGCGACAGGGGTTTTGTGACGGAGGGTAGCAAAACAAATACCCTGATTTTTTGCAGAGAGACTGTGTAAACATCTTCCGGTCCCTTCATAAATGGCCCGTAGGTCGGAGACCCGCTTGAGAGAGCCACTGGGCGACCGGTGAACACGGGGGAACCGAATTATGGCAAAGATAGACGAGAGCCAATTGGGAGAGGACTTCTCCTACATCATCAGAATAGCAGACAGCGATATAGACGGTTTGAAGCAAGTCAAACAGGGATTAACCTCGATACGTGGTATCGGGGAGAGGAGCGCCGAACAGATATGCAATATCGCGGGAGTTGACGCTGGCATGCTGTCAGGTCATCTTGGCGACGACGAACAAGATCGTCTCAGAACTGCCATAGATGAATTTGCTACCAAAGTACCATGGTGGATGGTGAACCGTCAACGAGACCTCATAACAAACGAGGACGCCCACCTCGTCTCATTGGACGTCAGACTGACTAAGGACGAGGATGTAGCAAGATTGGCAGCAACCAAGAGCTATCGTGGTATAAGGCACAGATCTGGTCACAAGTTGAGGGGGCAGCGCCTAAGATCAAATGGAAGGCGTGGAGCAACCCTTGGCGTAGAGAGGAAGAAGTGAGGTGATCGGAAATGGGGCATCCAAAATTTGCACGTCCAAAAACAGATAGGCCCACGCATCCCTGGAAGGAAGCGAGGATAGAGGAAGAGCACAGGCTGAAAGAGCAATTTGGTCTCAAAAAGGTCGGCGGAATGAAAGAGATTTGGAGGGAGAAATCTGCTCTACGAAGGCACAGAAATCAAGCAATGAAGCTAATTGGTAGAGTGGACTCCACGGAGGGTCATTTTGCCCGCGAGAAGCAGGATCTTCTCGTCTCTCTCCACAACAAGGGCCTGCTACACGAAGATTCGAATCTCGACGATGTTCTATCCATTACTGTCGAGCAAATGCTCTCGAGAAGATTACAATCTGTTGTCTACTTCAAGGGACTGGCCCCCTCCATGCGATCAGCAAGGTCGTTGATAGTTCACGGCCACATATCCATCGGTGACCAAAGGATGACTGTTCCTGGTTATAAGATACTAAGATCGGAAGAGGAGGAATTGGGATACTCTCCCGGATCTCCATACATTGACCCTGATCACGCCTTCAGGAGAGAAATGGAAGAGCGTAGAATGCCGGGCGGAACACCAGAGGACGATACCCAAAAAGATCCCGAGGATGATTTCGTAGAGCAAGTCAAGGCAGATGCAGAGTCGGCTCCTACCATAGAAGACACGATACCTGAGGAGGGAGCGTGATGGGTAGGAAGGCTGTTTTGCACATATTCACCACCTACAACAACGTGCTGATGACCGCGACAGATCTCACGGGTGCAGAGACGATCGGTAAGGTCTCAGGCGGAATGATAACCAAGAAGGGAAGTGACAAAAGTAGCCAGTTCGCAGCAATGAGGTCCGCAGAGAGGATGGCTGAGCTTCTGTTTGAAAAAGAATTTGACCAGGTCATAGTGAAATACAGAGGTGCTGGTGGGAACCGATCGCCAAATGCTCCGGGTGCTACTGCCGCAATCCGAGCCTTGACTCGTGCTGGCATTCAGGTATCAAGAATTGAGGATGTCACTCCAATCCCTACGGATGGGACAAAGAAGAAGGGAGGCCGACGTGGCCGGAGAGTATGAGGTGAGTGAGTGGTATCAATAGAAATCGTTTCAGAAGAAGGTGACATGGTAACGGTCCTTTTCAAGGACTCAGATCGAGCATTATTGAACGCAGTCAGGAGGAATCTAATGGGGCACATACCCAAGATGGCCATTGACAGCGTGAGATTCCAAATGGGAACTTATGATCAGTGCTCAAAGTGTGAGCATCTCAACCCTGCTGGTGTTGCACGTCGATCGGCAGGAGGGACTGGATGCTCAAAGTGTGGGGTTGCATTTGAAAAAGAGGGTGATGACTACATTGTTTGGGAAACTAACAGTGCCATCCCAGACGAGATGATCGCTCAGAGAATGGCGATGATTCCAATCCCCACCAATCCGGAGGCTTACTCTTTCGAAGAAGACTGTCCTGATTGCAAGGATCTTGTGGAGGAAGACAGGGGCTGTCCCACATGCAACATGATCTACACATTGAGGGCATTTGGGTCCAAAGAAGGCAGAGACATAACGGCAAGGGACCTGACTTTCCTAGGAGATGATTCTGGAAATGTCCCTGAAGCATACAGAGACATACCCATAACCAGGTTATTTGAAGGACAGATGCTTGAACTATGGGCCACAGCTCGAATGGGTTACGGTGTTCATCATGCAAAGTGGTCTCCCGTGGCAGGGGTTTCCTTCTTTCCCAGGCAAATCGCAACTATAGCAAACGAGAAGAAAGCAAAATTACTTTTTGACCTAGGTCTGAGGGTGTCCAAGAAGGATTTCAAATCTGGTCAACTGAAAGACATCTCGAAAATAATGGATCTCAAGAAAGACCTGCACAACGTAGGCGCAGGAACAGGAATGTCTGAAAGTTTTGACGATGCAATAAAACTTGAAGATGTGGACGGCGAGTTTATCCTCAGTTTCGAAACTGACGGTTCAATGACCCCGATAGAGGCATTAAACGCTTCATTCACCAAGCTATCACAGCGCTTTAATGCCATCAAGGATGACATTGAACATGTACTTGCATGAATGGCCAGTTGGTTTCAAGGACTAGTTCCCGATGAGTAGAACGATGCAGATACCTGCGATCGGTCACGCCTCATGTGGGGGACACGTGACACTGGTCTTCACAGTCGAGGATGCCTCTGAGCACCCGCACATGCAGGGTAGCAGGGGGGCTGGAATCTGTCTGAGTGATGGTTGTAGAGTGTCTGTGAAAGGTGTTTTGGGGGAGTGGGGAACAGACATCAGGTTCAACGGTTTTGAAGGCTCTGAAAGGCTTGTCAAGGAGGTGATGGAAGTCATCTCAGACGATCTACCTGAAATCAAAGACAGGTTTTGGACCATCGCAGTGAATAACGGTCTTCCGACGTCACAAGGCTTCGGCATGTCTGCCGCGCTTGCAATTGCTACATCGAGGGCCGTACAACGATCAATTGGAGTTGAATATGAGAAGTCCCTTAGAAGATCTCTGCTGCATGCACATAACTCGGAAAGAAGAACGTCATCTGGTCTCGGGGATGTCTGTGGTATCTCTGCAGGAGGTATTGAGATCAGAACCTCTCCCGGAGCCCCATATCATGGGAACAATCTTGAGAGGGGGCCAGGATCATCAAAAGGATGGTTTCACCCCATGGAAATTCTTCTCATCTGGCCAAAAGAGAGAGGTCATCATACCAGAAGTTACATCGATGATATGGAGTGGAAAATCAAAATAACCAGCGCTGGAAATGATGCAATAAGGTCTCTGACCGATGATTGGGGTCCTGCATCTTGGCCGGCACTCTTGTCTTCTGCGAGGAATTTTGTCGAAGACTGTGGTTTAATCGACGACAGTGGCCGCCGTGATATGTTGAATTTGGTGGAATCCGCAATCACGCGCTCGGAGCAAGAAGCGGTTGCCTCACTTTGCCTATTGGGTAACAGTGCCATAGTCACTCAGAAGTTATTGGAAGTCCCCGTTAATTTCCGACTTATTGAGGAGTCAATACTGCTTGCTGATCTGGAAAAAAAACTCGTAAGGATAGCACCCATCTCATAATTCTGACACCCTATTGTTCTCGTGGAATAGATCCAATTGTGTTAGGTTGAGTGGCGAGGAATCTAGCAACTGTGCTCCTCTCAATCTGAGTGACCCGCAAAAACCGTGCCTGTATACTATCGCGCCCTGTCCGTAAGCGGATACGTACCTATCGACCTGTTTCTGAGTCTTCTTTCTTTGAAAATTTAGTGCGGCCCCAAAGAAATGTTTTGCATCTATCCATGCGCATGGAACCCCATTTACCCTGACATCGTCCAAAAACAAGAGATCAGGAGTTATAATTGCCCGACCTTCGTTTTTCTTCTGCTCAACCTCCAAATCACCCTGTTTTCTGAAACGCACACCCAGATTGGAGAAATGTGTGCACAGAATCTCCTCAAATACCTCAGCTGCGGATTGCGTTTCCGTTTGATTCACAGAACTGACTCTGTCTGCTTCTTCTGCTAACTGGAATTGCTCGTAATCTCTGGGTTTGAGCTTGGACTTTGGGGCCTTCAAAGATTCCTTAATTCTATTTTTAGACCAGCCCCGTCCGGTCAGAATAGCCCGGAATGTATTGACAGGCGGTGCGTCGAAACGCTTTGATAGAGACAAGACACTGTCGCCTCCCTCGTATCTTCGTCGTAGTTCGTTGGATCGCCTCATCAACCTTCCATGGGAAAATACACTCTTTTCTTGGTTCAGTGCGGCTCTAAGTGAAAGTGCCTGCTCCAAAGTAATGTCCATATCGACGATCTGACTTGCTATCTCGTCAACTCTATTTTGCGGCAAGTATCCAAATTCCCCCTTTCTCGTTACAATCTCGCTGACCCTATCTTGTACGGCCTTGGAAACGAGCTTAATTGGCCAATCAATCTCTATTTTTCGAGGAGGGGGATCAATGGACTCTGGTAAACCAGTTGGTAGAGGATTCATTTCAAATCTGCCGATCGCCCTTTTGATAGCCTCGGAGTCCTCGGGTGAGGGTTTCCCCCCTTTCTTAGAGGCGTTCCGAAACTGTTTTTTCTTCGCCGGCCTATCTCTGCCCTCTGATGTCAACGGTCTACCCTAGGAGGTTTGTGACATGAACCCCACGTATCGTATGAGAAATCAGAAATTCCTAAATCTACGCTTTGCATATTCGTCATAGACAAAATCTCTGATAAATCTCGGAACGATCAGTCCAGTTGATAGAAGTGGCCATGGAAATCTTAACCTAGTGACAATTCTAAGCGCTGCACTCGACTTTGAGAACCATTGTCCTGTTTCATCGATGAGGAACACTGAATCCACGCCAATGAATTCCGAGGGTCTATTTTGCAGGATTTTTTTACCCTCTTGAGTCTCCTGACCAACTGTATTGATTTCTCTCACTCTTCTTTTGTCGATGAATTTTGCCCAAGCCGAGCATGACTCACAGAAATCATCGTAAATTACCGTTGACATTTTACACCTCAGACAAAGGCTATTCCCGGCTCAAGCGGAATTGCAAACTTGGCCTTACCACCGACATCAACACCAGTCCCCGCCTCATAAACCTCAACCTTCTCTATTCCCAAGGCATCGGATATGAAAGCCGAATTGTCCCTGAGTATATCTGCCTCAAGACCGTCGACTGAAATTAAGAATTTGTCCTCCTCGGTCCATGTCTGTATCTTCCCCCGCCTTTTCTTGTTACCAATCGTTAGGGACGCCCAAGTCTGCATGACAAGTCCTTTGTCATTGGAAGAAATGAATGCAGAATGTTCTTTCAGGTAATTTATCCCAGATTTTTGGAAATCAAATCCACCATCAGCCAATGAAATCGCATCATTTGCCAACTTCTGCGCCCAAGATGACGAGGTTTGTATTACTAACCTGCTTAGTGGTTTGTCCGTATGCTTTGCGGCCAGTGACATTAAGTTGCGAGATGTGTCGATAACTGATCTCAGGTATTTCTCCATTGCTATTTCCTCCTCATCATTTTGTGAAATTTCCTCAACTTCCAAAATGCTGCCTGCAATCATATTCTCACCGCCGAGATCCCTCCAAAGTTCCTCGGCAATGTGTGGTGTCGCTGGGGCTATCATATGTGCCCAAATTGACATGAATCTGTTGGAAGTCTGTTTGTCGGCGCCTCCTCTCCTGAGATACCATTGCCAATCAGATAACATCTCGTAGTGACTGATCGTGACACCTTCTCTCAGACTGACTTCTTCCATGCATACTTTCCATCGGTATAAGTTCCTTTTACTCTTGGCAATCAACCATCTGTCGATGTCCTTCGACTTGTTGTCAAACGTTTTGGAGTGCTTGAATGCCTCGATAACTGAAATCAAATGACGATGGTTGGATTCTATCGCATTGTCTGACCATTCCATACCAGCCTCAGGGTTCGCGCCAAAAAGTATGAACAAACGGACAGTGTCTGCGCCATACTTCTCTACCATATCTCCCGGGCTTACTGTGTTCCCAAGTGATTTACTCATCTTTGCCGAGCGGGTACTGAGGGCTGCACTGCAAATAGGGCACTTATCGCCCTCATAATCGACATGATACTCCGCATTGCAATCAGCGCAGTACGGAGCTGGTGCGTTTAGCATGCCCTGACAAACCAACCTTCCGAATGGCTCGCCGATGATGTTCATCCCCATGTCCCTGGTTGCCTTGGTGAAGAAGCGTGCGTATAGCAAATGCATGACAGCATGTTCAATTCCCCCTATGTAGAGATCAACCCCTCCTCTCATCCAATAATCTACAGCTTCTTTGGAAAACGGTTCTTGTGTATTCCCTGCGTCACAGAATCTCATAAAGTACCAAGAGGAATCATAGAAGGTGTCCATTGTGTCGGTCTCGCGTGTGGCTGGATTTTCACAGACAGGACACGCGACGTGTTTGAAATGATCATGTGAGGCCAGCGGATTTCCGCCATCTTCCTCAGAAAATGTCACATCCATTGGCAGTGTCACCGGAAGGTCTTCCTTTGGCACTGGCACTACACCACAGGTATCACAGTGTATCATGGGTATTGGAGTGCCCCAGAATCTCTGTCTACTCAGGAGCCAATCTCTCAGTCGATATTGAGTGGTTCCGATACCTGAGGCTTCTTCTTCGAGTATTCTTATCACAGCAGACTTCGCGTCATCTCCGGATAATCCATCCAAGCCAGGTCGTGCAGAATTCTTCATTGGGCCGTATCCCGAGAAAGCTGACATCATGTCTCTTTGAGGTCGTTTTTCATTCTCGTCGGATATAACCGAGCGAATCTTCAAACCGTACTTTTTTGCGAAGTCAAAGTCTCTTTGGTCATGGCCTGGGACCCCCATGACAGCTCCCGTGCCGTAACCTGCCACTACGAAGTTTCCCGCATAGACAGGGATTTCCTCCCCACTAAGTGGATTTATTGCATAACTTCCAAGGAATACTCCTTTTTTCTCCTTCAGGAGGTTTATTCTCTCAAATTCGGAGAGTCTGGCGCACTCATCCCTTAGGTTTCTCCACCCCTCTTCCCATTCCGTCCCCTCACACAACTCGGGGCATAATTCATGTTCTGGAGAGAGGGTGATGAAAGTAACACCAAAAATCGTATCTGGGCGAGTGGTGAAACAGGATATTTTTCCTTTACTATTTACAATGTTGAATATTATTTCAGCACCTTTCGATCGACCTATCCAATTTCGCTGCATGGCCTTAACATTCTCTGGGAAGACTATCTCCTCGAGTGAGTCAAGTAACTCGTCAGAGTATTTTGTCATAAGAAGGAACCACTGAGACATATCTCGTTGGATAACTTCAAGTCCGCATCGCCAGCAACGATTGTTCTTGACTTGCTCATTTGCAAGTACCGTGTCGCATTCCACACACCAATTTACTGGGGCTGATCTCCTCTCAACCAACCCCTTTTCATAGAGATCAAGGAACATAGACTGGTTCCATTCATAATACTCGACATTAGATGTCGCAATTTGTCGCCTCCAATCGTATGAATATCCCATCCTCTTCTGATCGTTTTTTATGCTGGCTATATTCCGATCTGTAACTTTTGCAGGGTGTCCTTTCTCTTTTTTTGCCGCGTTCTCTGCCGGCATTCCGAAGGAGTCGTAACCCATCGGATATAGTACATTCTTGCCCATCATTCTGTGATATCTCGCCATAGCGTCCCCTATCGAGTAGTTCCGGACGTGACCCATGTGCATGTGACCGGAAGGATAGGGAAACATCTCCAAACAGTAGAACTTTGGCCGTGTCATATCGATGTCAGCGGAAAAAACTCCGCTTGCCTGCCACTCCTCTTGCCAGCGAAGCTCGATCTCAGTGTGATCGTACCCCATTACACGCCTCCCTTACCCTGCGGATCACAGGTCACCTCTTTGAGGTGCCGTAGGTACGGACGCATCATGTTAGGTGATGGGGAGTTCGACAAACGAATTGTGGAAGGCGATGTTGAGGTCTGGGTTACCATGATGGGTCCGTACTTGAACATGAATACGGCATTTATCGATAGATCCAATGATTTAGTTGCAATTATCGATCCTTTTGATGCGTTTGCATGGTGTGGTGAGCTAGAGCGACAGGGGTTAAGGCCGACCCACATCCTTTACACACACACCCACAGAGATCACACAGCTGGCTATTCTCAGATGGTCAGCCTCATCCCCGATCTGGAGGTCTGGGGGCATGAGGATGCGCGAGTGCCCCAACTTCTTGAATTCCCAGTTTTTGGAAAAGTAGACTTCAACAGAACTTGGTCCCAACCGCCTCTATTAAGTGTCGAATGGTCGGTTGGTAATATTCACCTCACTGTGACTCATACCCCTGGTCACGCTCCGGGTCACGTCACACTGCACGGTCATGAGGTCTTCCACGCAGGTGATCTGCTTTTCACAAACGGCATGGGTAGGGTTGACCTACCGGGTTCGGATCCATCCTCGCAGGTAAGAAGCATCGGGAGGGGGAAAGAGATATTGAAGCGACTCCCTAATGATTGGAGAATGATACCCGGTCATCGATATGAATGGATAGATGGAAGCACCCCGGATTGGGTGAGTGTTGGTGATGCCCTAGAGCACAACTATGCCTTGAAATCTGTATAGTCATTGACTATTCAGTTTTGCTGACTTTTACTGCATTGAGTCCTTTTGGGCCCTCTGCAACTTCGAACTCAACAGAGTCCCCGTCTCGGATCGTTCCTTCGACCTCGGAAATGTGGACGAATAGGTCGTCAGCCCCTTCCCTTTCGATGAATCCATATCCTTTCTTTTGATTGAACCACTTCACAGTTCCTTGTTCCATGGTACGTTGGAGGTTGAACTGGTTATTCATCTTGAGGATGACATGATACGTTCAGAGTGAGATTTGATAACGGACAGGGCTGTGCAATATCATGTGTCTAGGATTGGAATAGGTGATGATGCACCTGAATTTTCGCTACCATCTATAGATGGTCAAATTTTTGACATGTCCAAGACCAAAGGGAATAAGGTAATCCTTACATTTTTCAGATTCTCTAGTTGCCCTTTCTGCAACATCAGAATTGACCGAATTATCAAAAGATGGGATGAATTTGACGATGGTACAATCATGGTGGGACTATTTGATGCTGATATCCAAGACCTACGAAAGAGGATGTCCGGGCGTTCGATTCCTTTTGCCATAGTCGCTAACGATGATTACTCACTGTTTAGAAAATACAGCGTAGAGAAGTCCTTTGCAAGGTTTATGTGGGGTGCAATAAGATCTCCCCTCACTTTCCTAAGCGCTACTCTGAAAGGATATTTTCCGAGGACGATGTCAATCTCTAAAATGTCCACTATTCCAGTAGACGTGCTGATAGATGAATCCGGGAAGGTCGTGGAGGCCCATTACTGCAAAGATACGGCAGATCACATCTCAATAGACAGGCTTATCCAATTCTCTAAGGTCAGTTGAAATTGTATATTCGTGCTATTGGGAAGATTTCTGATATCGATCAGTGATTATCGAAACCCACTGATTTTTTCTATGAGTTGTATCTCAGATCGGGTGTGATCGAGGGCTATGTGTTACCTCGTCGAGGTTCTGTAGACGCGCCTCTGAGGGTTGCAGTGCTGATCTCTGGAGGAGGATCAGGATTAGCGTCTATAATAAAATACGAAGGAAAGGGCAATCGAGCTTACAAAACTGTACTGGTATTATCTGATTCTGAAGAGGCTCCTGGACTTCGTCATGGGCTAAGTAACGGTATCAAGACAATCGGCTTGACGGTGCCGAGACTTGAGGGCAAGAAGGAAAGTCGCCTGGCACATGAGCGAACAGTCCATAGCCGCCTTGTTGAAAATCACGTGGAACTTGTCGTCCTTGCAGGTTATATGAGGATTCTCACACCATCATTTGTTGGGCATTGGAAGGGACGTCTGTTAAACATACATCCTTCGCTTCTCCCGAAATATCCAGGTGCTCATGCCCACAGAGATGCATTGCTAGATCAGGCTAAGGTTTCAGGCTGTACAGTACACTTGGTTGATGAGGGCGTCGACTCGGGGCCTATTCTGGCTCAGTCCGAAGTACCAGTGCACCGAAGTGACTCTGTGGATGACCTTCAGAATAGGATCAAATTGGTCGAACACGATCTCTATCCGAGAATAATCGACGAGTATTCCACAGACCCCAAATCATTCATACATCGGCTGGTGAATTAAGGTTACGAAGGTAGTGATCTTTAGTCTGGATACCCCTCCAACGCATTGATTTTATCTGAGATGCGATTGGTCCACCCAAAGTGTCGAGGGCTTCGAGGAAAGGGGTTATTCTAACCAAGGCGTGTAATGGATGAATTACCGAGCTGATTGGGACTACGACGTCTACATTAGGCAATAAACTTCTTCTGAGTTTTGCGTAGATGTCAGGATTGAGGTCAGGAGTGTCCACAGGAGAGATTTGGAGTGGCCGGTCAGAGTCGAATTCCTCATTCATCATTGCGTGCCTAAGTGATTCAATCACACCATTGTATGGAGAAGGATCTTGCCGCCATGTTATCCTTCCAGAAATGTTTCCGATTGAATCAGCCTGTCGTGAAGTTTGTGATTTGTCTGCTGAATAAACCACAATTTTTGAATGGCCTGTTTCAATTAACCTCTCCAAAGTGATTCGGATCAGGGATCGGCCGTTCACTTCCATCAATGATTTATCTCGGCCCATGCGAGTTGATTTTCCGCCTGCAAGAACTATCGCTTGCATTGGCTCACCGCAATTCATCGAGCCTTCTCATTGCATGCATCATTTCTTCGATGAGCTCATTTGCTCTGGATATCAAAACCATCCTGTCTCTCCTCGCTTCTGTTTGTTCCAACCAATGCATTATCTGTGCTATATCTTGGGCGTCTTTGGCTATGGTCCACTCCAGAACCTCTTCGGCAACTGGATCATCCGAGGGTAGTAACCGCTCTGACATTGTATTGGGCTTGGGAATCGGAGGTGATTAGACTTGGTCATTGAGGATTATCCTATCCTTCACTCTTTGGATGATGTCAGATGGATAAGATACGGTTATCCCTCTTATTTGAGATACCTCCTTTTTCGTTGGATTCCTTCCCCTGACCATAGATGCGTGAATCGACAGGAGAGCCAAGCTGGGCATGACTCCATCGCCTAAGAGCCATTGACAGTGGGTATCCTCCGAGGGTGCCTGTCTGCCTGATCTCAATATCTCTTCCACACAGAGCAGCAAGCCCTCGATGGGTTCGTGAGGGCGGATCAGGCTTTCCAACAAGGCCCATGGCCTGGTGCCTGTCCTAGCATGGTCTAGGTTGGCTAAAAGAAGAGCGCACATTGCAATATCCTCCCGTCCGTGTCTGGACCATAGGGGTCGTAGTATCGAGCATAATACCGATGGATTGGTTGAATTTTTGGTAATGAGCCATGAAGCGATCCTTCTAAGTGCAACATCGGGTGTTCCTAGAAAGAACGAGTACCCTCCATCGGCTGAGAGCCTGTCGGTGCTTGACTTCATTATGAGTGCAGGAACACCATATGTGTAGGCTTCTCTTAGTATGCTGGGCAGAGATCTGGGGGATCGAGCCTTCCTATCTGGAACATTGGTCAAGTATTCGTCAAGATCCATCATTGGACCTCATTTCTTTATCCTCAGATTTTGAAGTGGATTAGTCACTAATTCGATAGCATCGTCAATTGTAGTCCTCAACTGGGCGGCAACATTTCTATGCACTACTTGTTCTAAATGCCTGTCAACACTACGTACAAACTCGCGATGCTCGGTTTCATTGATGTCGAAGACAGCTCTCATGTATGAAAGTAGCAAAGCTGCCTCCTGAGAAGGCTCTGATATGGTGCAATATGCCTCTAGGACTTGCCCGTAAGCCAACATGGCCTCAGACCTTGTAATCACCCTGCCAGGATCGCTATCTCTCGTTGCCATGATATCCTCATAGACCCGAACCGGGGTTCCATCTTCTAGCCTAAGTGCGTGGGACAACCTGGCTAGGATTCTCATCTCTTGATCATCTAGGTGACCATCTTGGAGTGCGAGTGTAGTTGCTCCCCTGAAAACGCCAACGGTGTCCAGCGTCCCTTCATTCATGCTAACTGATGATAGGTTTGTGATATGGATTTCACCCATGAATGTATACACGAGGCTAATTAACATAAATTTTGACGGGTCGCCATCAAAGCGTTCAAATGCAGACCATGGGACGCGATAGCGAACAGGTCACTTTCCTACTCGCGGGTGTTCAGCACCCATCCTTGCCAATTACGGCGGCAAAAGGCCGCGAAACCCCGTGCTTGGGAAAAGTGAATGCTCGGAGGAAATAAAATGTCAAAAAATGAAGGGAAATATATCATACACGCTACCATCAGAACTGATGGTACAGTACAAAGAAAGGATGTAGTTGGCGCCATATTTGGCCAGACTGAGGGTCTACTAGGTGAGGACTTGCAATTGAGGGACTTGCAGAGGAACGGCAGGATTGGCCACGTCGATGTCTCACTCAACCAGCGAAAAGGCAGTGTGAACGGAGAGATAAAGCTCACTACCTCAATGGATCAAGTGTCCACATCTGTGATTGGAGCTGCGCTAGAGACCATTGATCGAATAGGGCCTTGCAAGGCGTCCATACGAGTCCAAAAAATAGAGAATGTAGTCTCAGCAAAGAGAGACGTAGTCATTGATCGCGCTAAGAGACTGCTCATGGAACTGATCGGATCTGGCGCTGATGAATCAAAGAACATACTGGATGAGGTAAGATCAGTCCTCACCGTTGATACCGAAATCAACCTTAGCGGGATGACAGCTGGACCCAACGTGAAAAACAGTGATGGAATCATAATCGTAGAAGGGAGGAACGATGTCAGAAATCTACTGAAGTACGGCATCAAAAATGGCATAGCAATGATGGGTTCTGGCGTCTCAAAGGAGCTTGTAGAGTTGGCTTCATCCAAAAAGAATGTCACAGCGTTTCTTGACGGTGATCGTGGCGGAAGCCTCCTATTGATGGAGTTGGCAGGTTCGCTGGAGAAATCGCTCACCCACGTCGCATTCGCCCCCAAGAGTCTGGAAGTAGAACACCTGGAGGGGAAGACCATAACAAAGTGCTTGAATCAGAAAGAGGCTGCGGCCAAAGTTGTTCAGAGGGTCCGAAAACAAATGGAAAACGCGGATAATGCCGCTCTTGGGCAAGAGAAGGCAGATGTTCAGGCTCCGGAATTGATGTCCGATTGGGGACAGCACCTTGATGGATTAAATAGAAATCAAGCTGTTGTAATCTTGGAGGATGGTTCGGGGACCGATCCACTCGGAGCCGCGGCACTGGGTAAGGCTTTGGAGGAAATAGAAGGTGCAATTGGATTGGTCTTCGCTGGGAAGATGAGTGACCGCATATTCGATTTGGCTAACAAAGCCGGGATTGAGAACGTTTTAGCTAGTTCTGTTGGAGACATTGCGAGGAAAGGGGCAGTGTCGGCATACACTCCCTCAGACCTCTGATCGGCAATCCGAAACTACCCGTAAATTGAGCTTCAAATACTCAATAGGATAGAAGGCATCAAAGCCTCATCGAACCCGATGCGGCATATGGTAGAGGCGACGCAGATAGTGATAGGGGTTTACGCCCTACTCATATTGGCATACGTCTCGGTGTTCGTCAAACAAAGAACTGCTCGTCGTAGAAACAAGATTATGCAGACAGAGCTGGATACCATGGCATCCGCGTTCAACGAAGTTCACAGGGAATTATCCACTGTGAACGACGGTATCGCCTCTGTACTGGAAAGAGGGGATCCGGTGCATGATCGCCTTGCTGCTCACAGTGCATTGGATTCTGCAGAAAGGATAGTGAGCAGACATAACGGCGCCAGCATAAGCAGTCTGTGTGAAGTAATCACACACCCTGCTAGATTGCTGGCGAACTCCATGGAACACGACGGTCATAACACAGAAAAATCCCTCATTGCTTCAAGTAGCTTGACTAGCAGGCTGAAAGAGTTACTCGAATCATGTGGAGTGAGACCTGATGACTTATCTTTGACTCCGAGTCAATTCGAACGACTAGGGTCTTTGTTTGAAGATCAGAAGTTTCACAGATTAGCCAGGGATGCCTACGAGGCCTCGCTGAGGGGCGGACATAGGTTACCAGCCATGTCAGGCCTGTTGAGGGTAATGAGGGCAATAGGCACAAGGAATGAGCTGATAGAAACCTTGGAGTCTCACATAATTGCACAGCCTGATGACATTCCTGCATTGATTGAACAATTGAGTCTATTGCCTGAAAGCGATCCACGCTCTACTAGAAACCGGAAGAGGCTCCATTCTCTTGAATGGGATGGTGACATGGACGTGGATTTCTCAGGTGCGATTCAGGGACTACAGAGTCGAGCATCAGGAAGTCCGAGCATCGAAAGTCCACCAGACGTCATAATACAGCGTGCGAGATCAAAGTTGACTCAGGGGAAGTTGGATGAGGTTTTGGACATTATTGATTTACTCAACATAGAAGATAGGAATCTAGATGAGGTCCTCCTTATCAGGGCGAGAGTCGCTCATATGCAAGGCCAGGGTAATTTAGCAAGGAGGCTGGTGGGTGAAATAAAGTTTGAATCTGATGAAGTTGTTTTGTTGGAAGCCTCCATATTGGTATCTGCAGGCCTTCCAGACGAGGCATTGGACAAACTGATGAAGAAGGCTGTTTCCAGTGAGAGTAGTTCGTTGTATGAGGCTTGCATCAAACTTTCTCTTGCTATTGGTAAACTTGAATTAGCGAAAACCATCCTAGAACAAGCAGACTCATTGGAGAAAACAGTGGGCCTCTTGGAGGCCGAGGTACTGGCCCTTATGAGAAACATCAACGGTGAAAGAGATGATCACGGCGTGATACCTGTTGAACTGATGACGAAGATGGAAGAGTGCAGTTCTAAAATGGTACACTTAGATCGGGAAGATCACAGAAGCTGGCTGGCATCCTCTTATTTCAACAGGATCAGTGGAAACATAGAGGAAGCGAGAATATGTGTCACTCGGGCGAGGAGGATATCTGAAGAATCCCCGGATGTGATGATTGAGGAGGCAAGGATATTGATCGAGGAAATGAAGTTTGATGAGGCCAGATCTATCCTAAGGGAGTGTGACAAGGTTCGCGCTGACCCCGTGGAAGTGGGGCTACTCTGTGGCCTGGCCTTCGCCCGCGAAGGTAGAATGGACGAGGCTAAGAGGAAGTTCGTCAGTGTGCTACAATTAGATCCTAACCATGTCTCTGCTAGGTTGAATATGATCTCAATATTCCTAATACAAGACAATTTCAGTGAAGCGGCACGTCACTCATCGCTGTTAATACAGAATCATCCTGAAAATCCCGCTGCATTGAGGAGGGCTGGAGAAGCATTAGTGGGCCTTTCCATGTGGGATGAGGCCATCGAAATGTTGGAGAGGGCAGTATCGCTGGGTAATGAGGATATCACCTCAAAGACCCTGCTTGCATCATGTCTCCTTCGAACAAAAAGAGGTGAGCAGGCTGAGAATCTGTTGAATGAGGCCATAAGAATAAACCCACAAATGGGTGATACATGGGCGTGCAGAGCGAAATTGTATCTTGAGTTCAACAAAACTCGTGAGGCTGCTTTGGATCTGGAAAAGGCCTGGGAATGTGACCCCAAGAGATACGACGTGTTGATGATGCTTGCTGAATTGGATGAGAGGAATGGTGATCTGAGGGCGGCTTCCCGTCGCTGGAGACAGGTTTTAGATGTCAATCCAACAGATCAACATGCTAGATCTAGGTTGAGGATAATCAAAACTATCATGCCATCCGAGGCTGAAAGGGTTCATGTCAGTTGATGCTCACCAAGCATCATGCAAACGAGGCGCGGAGTAGAGCCTGGCGACATTGCCCCAGAATTCAACTTATCAAATGCCAATGAAAAAGTCGGTGGATCTGACGTTGATCTCAAGAATGTGGTGGCCGATGGAGGGGGAGTAATCATGTTCACTTGCAATCACTGTCCTTATGTTGTCGCATCAGAAGGCAGGATCGAGGAAGTTGCCGAGATGGCAAGGGCATCCGGGTTAGGATTCATTGGTATAAACTCTAATGATCCAGAAAAATATCCAACAGATAATTGGGAAAACATGGTAAAAAGAGCAGAAAAGGGGATGTCGTATCCGTACCTCCATGATGCAAGCCAGCATGTGGCGGCCTCTTACGGGGCCGAAAGGACACCAGAGTTCTACCTCGTATCCAATGAAGGGAATGTCATCTACCGAGGTCGACTAGATGACTCTCCCAGAGATCCATCTAGTGCGAGTACCTCCGAGCTGGCAGATGCCATAAGAGAGTACGTGTCAGGACAGAGGATTTCAGTGCCTCGAACAGATAGCATTGGCTGCTCTGTAAAATGGAAGAATTAGTTTTTCTACCCTCTAACCAACATTTTCCGGCTGTTGTAGGACCTTATTTTCCAAAGGCATCAGTACTGTTCCAAGACGAGTTCTGTCCTTGTGGATATTATGCTGCCCGGAGCACTCAGCCATATTCTATCCAACAATTCCCTCAGTGCCACGGTGTCATCAACATGAGCGAGAACTATCAGGTCGGCATCACCGCTGATCTCGTACACCGACTCGATGCCATCCCAGCTAGCGTACTCTCCTGCTAGTGTACCGATCTCAATACCCGGACCCACGCTCAGTCTTACGAGTGCCGACAGTCCTATGCCGGTTTCTCTGATCGTATATCCACGAATGATGCCCTCTTCCTCTAGTCTTTTCATCCTAGCCCTGACTGTCCTTTCCGTGACACCTGTGTCCGTGGCAATTTGAACATAGGAGGATCTTCCTTGGTCACGGAGAACTGAAAGTATTGCTCTGTCGAGTGAATCTACTTGTGTCATGATATTTCCTGAATAATGTTACTTTTATGTTCATTGGTTTCATAATATGTAAATAAAACATTTTTTTTTGATCTATTAGTGTAATGAATCGCAAAAATTGTCACTGGTTGAGTTCATATCACCCGACGGTTAAGAAAAAACAATGCGCGATACTCCGCAGTCCAGTCATGGCCGAATCCAGGAATATCTCGATGAATTATCAAATCTACCACTGACAAAATCACAATTCGATTGGTATAACATCGATGTTGCAGCTATTCTTCAAAATTCTGAAATTCTCGGACATGAAATAAACGATGCAGACGGATCCTCTCTTTTGTTCTTGGATAAAAGTGCCCTTCTTTGTTGTCCTAAGACATCAATGATGCACCATTTCCCGAAAAACTTGCTTCATTGTTTCGTCGACGATTATCGTAGACGTAACTCCCAAGAAGATGGAATTCTTTTGAAAGCAGAACTCTTCTCAATCTACCCCTCACAAGAGCAACTGTGTTGGGAAAGGTGCTGTAGATCTGAACTAGAGGTCCCATCGCTGCAATCTGCAGTTGCAAAATGGCTCGGTTGGTTGAATACGTGATCATCAGGAATCTTCACAGATCGTCCACCTCACGGGTCGGGTGTGGCAGACCTGATTACTGACATATTCGCTCGCTCCATACTCGACTCCAGAGGACGCCCCACCGTGGAAGTGGATTGTTTTGTGGAAGGTGGTCTGGCCGGCCGGGCGGCAGTACCCTCTGGAGCCAGCACAGGTTCACACGAAGCGGTTGAGCTTCGTGACGGAGGGAATATGTGGGGAGGAGCTGGAGTTGAAAAATCAGTTACGAATGTAAACGAATCATTGAGGCCTGCACTCATAGGACTCGATGTTCACGATCAGTCGGAAGTTGATAGGATTTTGATTGAGGCGGATGGTACCCTGAACAAGGGAAACCTTGGCGCAAATTCGTTGTTGGGATGCTCGATGGCGGTTCTGAGAGCGTCATCGGCAATGAGGAATTTACCAGTATGGAGTTCGATACCCGGTGGGTGGGGAGATGCTAAGTTACCCATACCATTGATGAATATTCTAAACGGTGGAGCCCATGCATCAACAGATGTGGATGTTCAAGAATTCATGGTTGTGCCATATGGATTCTCGGACTTCAGGACAGCACTTCGTGCCGGAACGGAAACGTATCAGGCCCTAATGACGGGGCTCAAAGAACGTGGTCTGTTATGTGGGATAGGTGACGAAGGTGGATTCGCGCCATCACTGAAAGAGAATGAAGACGGACTCAAGCTCTTGGTGGAGGCCATTGAGAGAGCAGGGTATTCGACTTCGAAGGAGATTGGGATTGCATTAGATGTTGCTGCTACAGAATTTTTTGAAGATGGGAAGTACTCTTTTGACGGGAGGTTGATTGACGGGGATGAACTGTCCTCGATTTACTCTGAGTGGATTGATTGTTATCCATTAATATCGATTGAAGACCCATTTGATGAAGACGATTGGGAATCCTGGATATCGTTCACAAACATGGGCCACAGTGTGCGCATCGTCGGAGATGACCTATACGTGACCAATCCCGAAAGGCTGAAAAAAGGGATTTCAAATAATGCATCAAACTCTATTCTGATAAAACCGAATCAAATTGGAACTGTAAGTGAGACTCTGGAGGTAATGCGGATTGCGGGCGAATCAGGGTTCGATTGTATCATGTCGCATCGCTCTGGTGAGACCTCCGACTCCATAATTGCAGATTTATCAGTGGGAACTGCTTGTGGTTGGATAAAAACCGGTGCTCCAGCCAGATCGGATCGTACCTCCAAATACAATCAACTTCTAAGGATTGAAGAGCATGGTCTCCCATATTCTAAATTACATTAGACACTTGGCTATTCCAAAATGGATTCCAGAATTAGGGGGAGCACTAGTGTGGCGTCTGACTCCACTACAAACGTAGGTGTGCTGGGAGAAATCTTACCCCAACTTATTTTCTCAGAGGTCGGTGCCCCGGAGTATCCTCCAAATGAGGGCCTAGATTCCGAAATTTGAGCGAACCATGACCAAAGATCAACCTCGATGCCGACATCTTGCCGTAGCATTGGGACTACACATATCGGGAAATCGCCTGCTATGCCTCCTCCTATCTGGAGGAGCCCTGTCGGAGAGTCATCCTCCCGATACCAATCAGCCAGTGCTTGCATTGCATGCAATCCTCCCAATACTATGTCTTGAGATGCTATGGTCAGATCAATGACCCGTGCCACCAATATGTTTCCGAGGGTTGAATCCTCCCATCCGGGGGTGAATATCGGTAAGTTCGCATCTGCAGCAGCAACCAACCATGAGTCTTCTGGGTTAATATCGAATTCCAAATCACCGTGTAATATCAAGTCGTAAATATACTCGTGCGGGAATCTCCTGTCTTGAGCCGCTTCAGCGTCCTTCCATAGCGGTAGTATTTTCTCTTCGACGTATCTGACAGCCTCCAATTCCGGTATTGCTACATCCGTTACTCTGTTCATTCCTCGCATGTGAAGTTCATTATCCTCTTTAGGGGTAATTTCCCGCCAATTTGGAATCCGCTCATAATCTGAGCTAGCGACCAAATTGAACAAATCCTCCTCGAGATTAGCGCCTGTGCAACATATTGCATGGATTTTCTGAGATCTTATGGCCGGAGCAAGAGATCTTCCTATCTTGGCCGTTGACATGGCTCCTGCTAGTGTGATCATTAATCGGCCGCCATTATCCAAGAAGTCCCTCAATGATTCTATGCAGTCTGCTAATGCACCGGCGTTGAAATGTTTGAAATGACGTTGGATGAAGTCCCTCATTATCGATTCCCTCGTTATTACTTTGAATCACTACGGTCGTGAAGGAATCGAGATACTGTTTCCCTCCTCATTAACCTCAGACTCGGCATCTTCTCCTCCAACCGGGCTTGAATGTGATCGATAATTAAGTCCGGGTTACCGCCGCCGCATGTGAATGCATCGACTGCAAGCCAGCCATTGTCATAATAACAATGGGCAGTGACATGGGATTCATCTATCAAAACGACAGCGGCAAATCCTGGTGGTGAGAGGTCTCCATCAAACTCCTCAACATGCGAATGAACCTGTCTCACTTCCGCCTCTTCTACACCTTCAAGGATAATTTCCAGAATTTTTTCTCCATCTGATTTGTCATCGTATTGATATCCGGTATAATCTGCAAATACATGCTTGCCGTGCGCATTGACCATGACAGACTCCCCAGAATTAGTGGTACCTTATCGGAATTCTCTTGTTAAGTCTCCTGAGGCATCCACAGATGTGAATTTCGAGCCCAATGTCATTTGATTTGGGTTGAGTGTTGGTCAGTCGGTTTTTGAATCACCTAGTAGCCATAATCTCAATCTTGAAATTCCCTCTTTGATATCCTCTTCTGGTGCGGCATATGAGATTCTGACAAACCCCTCACCGTGGGTGATAAGGGAAGCTGGAATTAGTTGCACTCCCGCCTCCAATGCCCTGTCTGCAAATTCTACATCGGTCATTCCTGTTCCAGTTACGTCTACAAATAGATAGAAGGCTCCTTCCGGGTCTACGATCCTTAGTCCCGGTATATCACCAAGGCCTCTAAGCATCATATCTCTTCTTTTACGATAAGCATCGGCAAAATCATCCACATAATCATCGCAATCTAGTGCTGCCCTGGCAGCCTCCATCATGAATGTGGGGACGTGTGATGCTGAATTTGCCTGACATTTTACCGCGGCCTTTGCCGCATTAGAGGGGCCAGCAAGGAAACCTATTCTCATTCCTGTCATCGCCCATGTTTTTGACCATCCACTGATAACTATGGTTCTATCTAATCCTCCTTCAATGGTTGCAGGAGAGACATGGTCAGTTCCATTCCAAATCAATCGAGAGTATATTTCATCGGAAATTATCCATAGGTCGTGTTCGACTGCAATCGCAACTATCTCTTCTATTTCCTGTCTGGTGTACACTGCCCCAGTTGGATTGCATGGTGAATTGACCATTATCGACCGAGTTTTGTCGGTCACAGCGGAGCGGATTGCGCCGATATCGGGATGAAAATTAGTGCGGTTAACGGGAATGTTGACTGGAGTGGCTCCTATGATGGAAATCATCGGTTCATAACTTGCCCAGCACGGCGTCAGCAATATCGCTTCATCACCGGGATTCAGAGTAGTCATGTATGCATACAACAAGGCTTGCTTAGCACCCGGTGTTATCACTATGTTTTCTGAGGAGTATGATATCCCGCTGGTACTCATTAGATGGGACGAAACGGCCTCACACAGTTTGATGGAGCCTTGACCACGAGTATATTTCGTCTTTCCTGCCTTGAGTTCGCTGATTGCAGTAGAAATTACTGGGTCTGGGGTCTCGAATCCAGGCTCTCCCACCGTCCATCTAATCACACCCTCCGGTGGTGGTTGAAGGTAAGGAGCGAAACCAACTCCGAGGTCATCGAACCGGGTAGCGACGCCGGGCATGATGATGTGGTTCTGCTTCATGCCCAAGAAGGTATTCTTTGGCGAGCAGAGAAATCTTTAGTCGGGAAGTGTTGAAACCGAAAAGTATGCTGGGAGGTTTAGGCACGAGTGGCAGAGTAGCTATGCAACGGACTGCAGATCCGTGGACCCGGGTGCAAATCCCGGCTCGTGCTCCAACTAAATTTCACATATCTAATGGTCACTTAGATCGGCCTTCCACTCAGATCCTCGCGTATGTCGCTTGGGCAACAGCGACTTTTTTGCCTTCAACGTCAAATATGTCTGCTTCAGCTACGCACAGTCGCTTACCGATCTTTACAACCCTTGCCTTACACATTGCATCCGTGAGGCAGGGTCTCAGGAATCTTATGTTGAAATCCGTTGTTGCAACCTTTTGACTAGCACCGATCACAGTCAGTATGGCCCAGCATGTAACCGAGTCAGCGATGGTTGCGAGTATGCCGCCATGCATGGTCTGGTAGATGCCATCCCATTTCTTTTCTCTTGGGACCCTCGCAGTACATTCCCCATGCTCCAATCCTGTAATTTCCAAATTGAGGGTGTGCATCATTGGTACGCTGTTCACTCTCTCCATCATCGCACCGATCTGGTATTTTTCTAGTGTTTCTGAACTTATTTTAGCCATAATTCAACTCATTCCGTAACTCTATTATTTGGGTTCCATCGAACCTCAAAATGGGGTCCGACACTCTCTATTTCAAAAAGATCTGAAGTGATATTGAAGCCAGCGCGTTGATACATCGTGACGGCTTTAATCCTCGCGTTGCACCACAATCCTGTTTCCATTTCCTCTGCATAATTTTGAATCATTCGAACTATTTTTGATCCGATTCCCCTGTTTCTATATTCAGAATCTACTGCCATGCCTCTTATCCTTAATCTTGCATCGGCTTTGGGGTCGTACTGTATCGTGGCACATCCAACCATCTTAGCTCCCAAGAAAGCCCCGATGAATTTAGTTCTGGGATCATCGTCAATTCCCGGATATAGAGCTGTTTTCTTGGGTCTTCCGATTCTCAGGACTCGGAATCTTAGATCAATGTGAGCATCATCGAGGGAATCAAGCCAACGGTACTGCACGATCATGGGAGGTTATTCCTCTTCATCCATATCATTCATGCGGGTAACTGCTCCTGTCAAGGCGACTGAGGTTCTGGTCTCTCCGATGGTATTTAGGATCAGCCAACCCACATTCAGGAGCATTGTTGCTATCCCGAGGCTGCATGCTGCTCCAAGAAGGAGGTTTCCCTTTGCGGCATTATAGCCCACTGTAACACTCATGACCATTACCAACAAGAAATAAGCCCTTGAGGCTTCACTCGGGGTCCTGCGCCCTTTGTGATCATGCAATGGAGCTAATATGTCCCGCATGTGCGTGGACCAACTGATTACCGTATGAATGTCCGTTATGCCCCCTCGACCCGTGATGTCATGAACTAAGCCGCATACCGACGGGCATGAACGGTTCCTCTTCGTCATGGGGGATTCCTCTGATTTTAGGCGGGATTTTGATGGCGAATGTATTGTTCTTAGAAAAGGCGCCGGCCGGTCCGTGGAACGATGCTTCCTTCTCTGTGGGAGTCACCGGGTTAATCTCAATTTCACTGATTTACATTGCTTGGTACAAATGGAAATTTGAAACATATGGTATTGTTCCATGGCTAAATCTCTGGAAAGATGTCCGGGGAAGTGGATTGAGGATTACTGTATCTGGATTTCTAACTATTGCATTTACATGGACCTTTGCGGAGCAAATTTCCATACCCCCTGCAGGCGGTCTCATTCTGAATTTAATTGGATGTTTGATGATACTTCAAGGTACATATGCGCTGCTAAGTGTAGGTTATTTGAGGGAATCCTAACTAGCGAGAGCCGGGCTTCCAAAATTGCAAAGGCTCGGGGTTCCTGCCTTCCATGGCTCTGAAGGCGAGATGGTCGGCACGTTCGTTCCACCTGTGGCCTCTGTGCGCCCTTATGTGCTCTATTCTGACTGATCTAATAGATTGGCACTCCAACCATAATCTCCTTACCCTCGTCACTAACTCCTTATTCGCTTTGGGTTTCCATAGTCCGGAGGTTAGATTGGACGCGTACTGCGAATCAGATTTTATTGTTACAGAATCGTTTTTTCCGTCGATAAGGATCCATCTAAGTGCATGGGCAATTGCAGTTAGCTCAGCAGTATTGTTGGATCCAACCAATGCTCCGATGTACTCCGATGAATCCGGATCAGTTATGACTCGGCCACTCATCTCCCTGACTATTTCCCCTTGTCCTTTACCAGTACCAGAGTCTCCCTTAACAACGCAGACACCCCAACCCGCGATTGTTTCGCTGTTTACGTTCCTATTTTCCCTGCATGACCCGTCAACATACAGGTAGGTGGAAACCATCGACTATTCACCGAGCAATTCTCTGTATTTCTCGTGATTCATTAATCCTGAAAGGTCATCAGTGTCTAATTTGATTTTGCAAATCCAACCCTCTCCATAGGGATCCAAGTTGATTGTTTCTGGCGCTGTTTCAAGATTGTCATTGACTTCTACAACCTCTCCGGATAGAGGTGCATATATCTCAGATACGGATTTGACAGATTCGACGCTCGCAAACGCCTCCATTGATTTGACTACATCTCCAATCACCGGTAATTCGACCCATACAACATCTGTCAAAGCATCCTGTGCATAGTCAGTCACGCCGATTGTTGCAACTTCATTCTCTATTCGAACCCATTCGTGTTCGGCGGTGTAACTGAGGCCTTCGGGTATGGATGACATATAATTTCGCGGAGGGGGATGAGGGGGTCAAGGTTTCGCTTGCTCACTCCGTCTCATCATCTACGATGCCGGCCTCTAATTGAGCCCATGCATCTGAAATCCTGTCTATGTCATTCGACTCGATCCTCTCCTGTTCAAGCCTGTGCCAGAGATCCCTTTCGTCTATGTCCACGAAGACGGATAGCCAGTAATTGTTTGCGTGGCCATCTCTAGCCGAATTCAAAGACCACCTTACATACAGTGACATGATTATCAAAAATGTAAATATGAAAGCCAGCAAATTCGATGAGGAACAGCTACCCGATATGCAGTCGAAGGGTTGAATGGCGTTGCTCCTTAATCCAAGTGCTAAGACTAATGAAAGTGCAAATGAGAATCCCAGGAGGACGTTCCGAGCACGGTCAGCGGGTGTCCGCATGAGTGGTCGGAGGGGGTTTAGGTTGTCAATCAGTAAGGTCAATATGTCTCTCTGACCAGTTTGTGAACTTTGTAAGGGAGCAGTGCTCTGTTTACCGGAGTCACCTCAAGTATTCGTGCATCATCTCTTCTTCTTATGTCTTGCAGTAGGGGGTGGCGAGATTTCTTGTGAAGAGTCAGGACTGTGGGCATGTCGAACTCAAGAGCGGCTCTAACAGCCTTTACAAACGCTTCAGACTCTACAGAAAACTTACCTATTTCATCGATTACAAGCATCTCGCAGGTATCTATGGTTCGTTGTATTGCAGGGACTGCAACCTTGTCCAAACCCGTCGGATCGATGCCAAGCCCCAAGATCGTAGTTCTTGAGTCTATGTCTCTGTGTGCCATCACTGCTCGATCCCCAGTGAGGATATCTACACATTCGAAGCCGATTCTAACTCCGTCCTCCAAGATAGGTTCTGTTCTCATACCACCGATTATTGGTTGTCCTTGAGTTCTATCATTACGGCTTCTTCGTTCCTCTTTCCGTTCATTGGTAATCATGTTAACTACTTTCTCAAGAACTGCAGACTTGCCGGACTTCGGAAGTCCCGTAATGCCTATCTTAGGATGTATTCCCATTTATGGACGCTCCAATCTGCACCTTCAGGCCACACAGTATGTATGCTAGTAGAGAGGATATAGGAATTAACTTCTTCCATTGTTGCTATATCTTAAATTCCATATTCTACACTTTATATTCCGGATTCGGTAAACAGACATCATATGTCATTTATGGAGAAATTCCCAAATCTAAACTCGATTAGCTGTCCATTTTGGACCAGATGGGCTATAGCTTCGTCTACCTCTTCCTCCAACAATCCAGACGGGATCAATTCTGATATGACCTCCTCCCATGTTATACTGTCAGAGCCGTTGGCAGAAGCTTGCTCGGCCATGTCGAGGATTCTAGCCGAGATCATCGCTAGCATAGGATCGTCGTCAGTGATTGGAGGATGTTCATTGGCAGCGGATTCCAGAATTTTAGCCACATCGGTCTTTGTTGTGGTTTCAATTCCGTCATATACATCAAACAAATTCCTCTGAAATGGATCGTTCCTGACTAGGGCATTCATTTCGTTATCTCTGCCCATATCCCTCGCAATGTCCTTCACTCTGCTCAATCTCTGTTCCAATCTGAGTTTCTCTCTTCCTAAGTGAGATGCGGCCAACTCAAGTTCCTCTTTTGCACACCTATCAAGCCATTCTTCAAGGCTCCAGTTGGGATCTATCCTGATCATGGTGTCGCAAAGCAGTGTTACAGATTCAGGTAAACCAGTAAGATCGATTGGGCTCTTTTTTCCAGCAGTGCCGTCCCCACCCATGAGGTTCAATTCTGCATGGACGTCTATGAACAATGTGGATCCTTTCCCTAAACAGAACTAGGGGTTGCTTGATGTAGGGTTCCATTCTGGGAGGTACGATGTCCGCGTATCGCATTGTCGCCCTCCCCGGAGACGGGACCGGCCGAGAAGTCATGGCCGAGGCACTGAAAGTGTTAGACGTCTTCCAAGTTAACGGCACCGTCAAATTCGACATCAGAGTTATTCCATGCGGTGGTCAACACTACCTGGAGACCGGAGAGCAATGGCCGGAGGGTTCGTTTGAAATTTGTCGGGATGAGAGCGACGCGATCCTACTGGGGGCCATTGGTTGGCCGGATGCCAGACTTCCCAACGGCGACGTTGCTGGTGGGGAGGTGATTCTTGGGTTGAGATCCGGCCTTGACTTGTATGCCAATGTTAGACCAGTTAAGTTGTACGATGGTGTGAACCACAAAGTACACGGAAAATACAAGAAAATATGGGATTCTTCCCTGGTCGACCTTGTGATGGTCAGAGAGAATACAGAAGGACTCTACCATTCCCTGTTGAGGAGGATGGCCCAATCTGCTATTGGTGAGAGGGACGAGAAGCTAGTCATAGAAAAATTCCCGGGACTGGAGGGAGAAGTACGCTGGGACCCAAGGCCGATTTCACGCATGGGGAGCGAGCGGATTCACAGATTCTGTTTCGATCTTGCAAAGAGACGGTCGTCAAAATTTGGCACCCCGCAGAGCGTGACGTGTGTTGACAAGTCAAACGTGCTAAGAGGTTGTCAGCTATTCCGCAAGGTGTTTCGCGAAGTCTCTAATTCATACCCCGATATCGGTGCAAAAGAAGCTTACATCGACGCTTTTACAATGTGGCTAGTCAGAGATCCGGAAGATCTCGATGTCGTGGTATTGCCCAACATGTTTGGGGATATAGCAACAGATCTAGCTTCGGTGCTTCAAGGTGGTATGGGTATGGCTGCTTCTGCCAACCTAGGTGACAGGCACATGATGTTTGAACCAGTGCATGGATCATCACCCAAGCACGCCGGAATGAATAGGGTGAATCCAATTGCGATGATTTCATCACTACAATTGATGTTAGAGAACTTGGCCATTAGAAAATCTGATCCAACTTTAGAAATCTATGGAAATGTTCTGCAAGAAGCGATCGCCCAACACTTAGCATCAGAAGGTCCCAAGACCTACGATATAGGGGGGAATGGTTCCACATCCGAGGTAGGTGATGCCATTGCAGCAAGGGTTGAAGGACTTTTGAAAGAGGCAAATGTCTAATCGTCCAATTCTGAAATTCGATGAGCAGAATTACCAATCGCATTCAATGCGCTCTCCAGAACAGACTGATTGTCCCAATCCATATCTGGATCTCCTTTGCCCTCTACAGCCATATCTGTCATCGTGCTGAAAGCACGTGCCACCTCGTCCACTATCGTAACTGTTGCAAATCTGGAAGTGCGAGACAGAGGATTGAGATCCACCACGATTACTTGTTTGGACATTGATATCAGTGCCTGGCATCTGTCTCCATCCTCCAAGGGAACTAAAATGACATCCGACTGAAATATCCCCCCAGAGCAGCATCGGGCCCTCGGGCCCTCCAGCCCTGGAATTAAGGAGTCTTGATGGGCACCGAGTATCTCAACTTGACTTACTAACTGCTTCCATTCGACTACTGTGAAGCGTTTTGGTGGTCGGGATGCCATCACTTCATCTTTCATAAACTTCATTTTTTCAAGTAGAAGATTCATTCTTTTTTCTGTTCTGTAGAATATGTTGACTTCCAGTTTGCTCCCTGTCAGGGCTGCAAGCCTGACTGCATTTTTACCTGCTAAAATCGTAGAGTTCCCATTCATTGAAATTACCGGTTCCTGAGCTGAGAATAGTCTATTGACAGCCTCTCTTTGGGATTGCCTGGCTGAATCAATTGTTTTCTCTCCCAGCAGGTAGTCAAAGGCTTCTCCTCTGCCATGGGCTATCAGAGCTGAGTCGGCCAGCATCCCCGCAGCTTGTGCATCTACGATCTTCTGTCTCGAAGCCAGAGATTTTCTTCTCGGATGATCGGTATGAATATCCATCAGCAAGCCTCCATCAACATCGTCATATCCACAACACTGGATTCCATTGTAAGCGTTCCTGAGGATACTACGTCCACTGAAGATTTGGCCCAGTGATGCAGATTATCCCACTTCACCCCCCCGGAACCCTCCAAGATTACTGAGTCTCTTAGGCCCATGGAGGATACGATGTCGGCAATACCGGTGCAACCATCTGGATCTAGGTTATCCAACAAAAGAGTGATTCGATCGCATGAGGCAGGGTCGACAAGAATTTTTTCCCAACATTTTGCTGCTCTAAATGCATGCTCAGCAGAAACAACCTCGACAACAAGAAAATCAGTTAATTTCGATTTTGCCGCTATAAGAGAGAATTCAGGCGAGTCTGAGACTGCAAAATCATTCTCTTTTATCATGATTCCATCAGAGCGATCGAGCCGATGAGTTAACCCTCCGCCAGTATGTACTGCCCACTTATCCAGTACGCCCCAGTTGGTCTTTCTAGTAGCCGCTAAGCGAACTGGATGAGTTTTTTCTTGCCATTCGGAAGTTGATGTTGCTATACCGCTCAACCTTGTTATTACATTCATGCAAACCCTTTCGATTTTGAGGAGGTCCCCTGTGTTGCCTGTTACTTCGAGCAACACGTCCCCACACTGAAATTTACTACCCTCATGAAATCTCCAGTGCATTTCATGATTGTGACAATATCGATTGAACAAGTGATTGAGTACTGGTTCCCCGCACAGAACGCCGCTGGATTTTGCAACAATTGTAGACCTTGCTCTCCTTACATCGTGTGACTCGCTCATAGACGGATCATCGGTGTACATGGCGTTGACCCAAGATTCTATTGACTTCTTGAATCTTCTAGTTGGGCCTTCATTCCAGAGAAGATGCGCTCTATCATGAGGCAGTCCCATGGTCATCTGGGGTCGTTATCCAATATAATCGTCAGTGAGCGTGATCTTGCTTGGTTTTTTCATGCTAGCAATGGTGTGGCTGCCATAGCGGCTATGGCGAACGATGCATAAGTACCAATCAAGAATGCGAGTATCTGTCCCGTGTTCATAACCTTCCCCATCAACGTGTGGGCTATTAACAAGTGTTTTTTTCAACAACATGGCTTCAGTGGGAAATAACTCTATCTTTCTATCTAAATTAAATCACTTGTCAGCGATGCAGCACTAAGGCAGGCTAGAATATCATCTGCAGTAGTTTTCGCGCTTGATAGGGTTTTACCTGTGACTGTCACGATAGCGGTCACGAGTTCATTTTCCTCCATGAATTCGACAGAAAAAGACTCTGGATCATCAGGTTTGATTGAGTTGATGGCTCTGATTATTTTTTCGCGTTTGCCCCTCCATTCAATTTTGATAGTGGATTCCATGAAGTATTCGTGTGGGTATTAGCCTTTGATTCATTTGATATTCACCGATGCAAACATCAACTTGGCAACGCTCGGAGAGTCATGGTCAGGGAGTTGATACGCCTTGAAGGCGTCCACAGGTCGTTCGGTCCAACGACAGTCCTTGAAGGTGTGAATGTCAGAATTGAGGAAGGCGACAGGATAGGGATCGTAGGGCATAATGGTGCTGGGAAGACGACGTTACTCAGAACAATATCAGAACAAGACCAGGACCTGGGGGAAATTACATTTGCACCAGGCTTGAGAATAGCCTTTTTGACACAAATAAGGGACATTGACGAAAATGCGACATTGGAGGAGGAGTTAAGTCGAAAAGGTCGTCAGTTTGAGGAGATAGATTCCGAGCTAGCTGATATTGAGCGAAGAATGGCAGATCCCTCGTTCTATGAGGGAGATTGGCAAGCAGATATTGATCGATATCAAGAGCTTCAAAGTATGAATGTTAAATCGGGGGGTTCCAATGTGGCCGGCCAAGCCCAAGAGATCCTTCGGGCACTTGACCTGTCTCAACACCCAATGGATACGAGGCTTGAATTCCTCTCGGGCGGAGAGAGAGCAAAGGTCGCCCTTGCCAGACAACTTGTCGGTCTGTCTGAGATAGAAGTGTTCTTCCTTGACGAGCCAACGAACCATCTCGATCTTAGGACTCTCGATTGGCTGGAGCGGTTTTTGTCAAACTTTAACGGAGCCATTGTTGTGGTTAGCCATGACAGATATTTTCTCGATAAGGTCTGCAACGCAATCTTGGAAGTTCAAGATGCGCATGTCGCTGGATACACGGGCGACTACTCATCATATTTGAAGCAGAAAAAACATTTCCTGAGTACTTTGGAAGATCGAATTTCCAAATCAAAGAAAGAGCTAAGTCGTCTGAAGGGTGCTGTGCAATCCATGAAATCGGCGAACAAATATGACAAATCGATATCTCAAAAACATGTCATGATCAACAGGACACAAAGAGAATTGAAGTGGCTGCGTTCACTTAGGCCCAGATCCAGAAGAAGTTTGAAGTTCACTTTAGAGTCTAGCGAGAAATCTAGTTTAGAGGTTTTAGACATTAGTGATGGAAGCCTTTCTTTCACGGGCATGAATAACCCGATCTTCAACGGGATAGAAATTGGTGTTAGGAGGGGGCAAAAGATTGGGGTCGTTGGAGGTAATGGTGTGGGCAAAACGACTCTATTGAGGTCGATAATTGGAGAGTTAAAATTAGACAGTGGAGAGGTAGACATCCGCCCCGGTGTCAAAATAGGATACTTCCATCAGGACCACCGATCACTCGATTTCGAACTAACCCCCGTAGAACAAATCAAGTTTTTGAAGCCGAGGATGGATTATGGTGATATAAGGGCACTTTTAGGGCAATTTCAGTTCACAAAAGACATGGTCCAGACCAAATTGAAAGCCCTGAGTGGAGGGGAAAGGGCAAGGATAGCGCTGTTGAAGTTGCTCCTAGAAGAGAACAATCTCTTGCTTCTGGATGAACCGACGAATCACCTTGATACCGATGCTAAGGAAGCACTGGAAGATGCTTTGAATGGTTATGATGGAAGTATAATAACAGTTAGTCACGACAGGTGGTTTCTGGATAGGATTTGTGATACGATTTGGGAACTACCCGGCGACGGAAGGGTCGTCGTATGGCCTGGTAACTATTCAAGGTACATGGAAAGGATTCGCTCAAGGGGGCTGCTTTGATTGTCTTCACCGGGAAACCTGGTTGATGCCAAAAATTGGATTAAATGCCCCAATGTCTATTCGCGTTGGGGTCTTCATCTTCATTTCTCAGAGAGTCAACGACCACTCTGAGGAGATAATAAAACACGACAGACATGAATGGTAGCCCCCAGTCATCGACGACCGTGGACACTGAGGGTTGGTAATTCGGCCACTCTTGCAATAGGTCCACGGTGGCATTAATGAAGGTGTAAGCTACGAGTCCCACTCCTATCATGAGTATTGACTGTCCTCTGAAAGTCCCCTCTTTCCAGCGCAAGACTCCCAAAGATAGTGAAAAGCATACTCCAGCTATCACTAACCACTGTAGGGCCTCGTCTATTGCCCTGGCCCAGATCCATAGGTTAGATCTATCACCGTAGGCTACTTTGTCCGTGAATATATCGAAAGCGGCCAGTATGCTGAAAAGAACGGAAACCACAGATACTGCCCAAAGCAACGATGAGAAGAGTCCGCCAGAGGCACTGCTTCTCATGTCATCAAATAGCCGTTCAAGTTGCTGCTCCCAACCAAGACCTTTGGCTAGTATCCATCCTCCGATAATTAATGGGAGTGAGCCGATCAGTATGTTGCCGTAGCGGGGTAAAATTAGCCCTAGACCAAGGATGAGGAGGAAAGTCGCTATTGGCACCAAAAGTCTCGCTCGCCATCTTGGATCTTCGATTGCCTTGGCTATGTAGTAATATGTACTTTCAATCCCTTTAGATTGCCTCACAATTATCTTCTCAATGTGGTCTATTCTCACTCTGGATGAGATTATTGGGAGAGAAGCTTCGTCCTCGGCACCATCTGTAACAAGTACTGCTGTATCTGGTTGAAACAGTCGTATAACTTCGTCGAGCTGGCTTGCAATGGCCCTATCGCTTCTGGGCCCGACTCTGACATCACCTGTCAGAATAGCGACTTCTACGCCGTCACCAGTGTCAGATTTTTCCACAAGTCTGTCATGATGATGAAGAGCGCCCATTATTGCGTTTGTATCGCTCTCTTCTGGATCGGCAATGCCCAGTCTCAATGCTGCTGTCAGTGTAGCTTTTCGTCCGATCACAGGACCTCTTACCCCAGCTTTCACTCCCAGATCATTGTCACGATCAACCGAGATGACCAGCGTTCTAACCATAGTGGCTCAATATAGGCAGGAACGGTTGGAGATTTGAATTGTTTGCACGTGCGTTTGAGTAGCGAGGGTTACTCCGACTGTAGGCCTGCTTCCAATTTGGCCCTTGTTCTCTGTTTTGCTCGAAGGTACTTCAGTGGATGGGTTAACCACTCCTGATCACATAGTCGATCGTCGCCCGGGCCAACAGGGCACCTTGCTGCAGCTTTCAGCGCTCCACACCCGTGTGGGGTATACTCCCTTTCATAGACATGGCTAACCTGATACGAAGTAGTCTGGGGGTCGTAATCAGGGGCTCCCTCAAAAAAAGAGCAAGTCATTTCAAGTGGGAGGCCCATGCTTTTTCCCATAGCTGCGACGAAGACTCGACCGACATGGTTGACGTTGACACCGGAAGCCAATTCTTCAATCGAAATTGAATAACAGGGTGGCCAATCATCACGTACTGCGGCTGAAATGGGTACTTCCGACCTGATCTGCGAACCAAGAAGTTCAGTCACCCTTGTGACTTCATCGCCCAATCTGTCTGCCAACTTCTCTGACATCTTTGTCATATTTTCGCGACTTCTCGAGATTAACTCCTCCCGTACTCTTTCTTTCACCAATCTCGCAACTCGCTGGGCACTGGTCTCTCCTGATGCCGGCTCCAGGGCGACCCATCCATTTTTCACCGGTCTGTTGACAAGTCGCCAGTATGATCCTGAAATCTTTGGGCATAGTTCTAAAAAATCAGAAATCGGGACTGAATGGACCTCCTGTCCGTTTTTTAATTCGGTTTTCATAGACGAAATGTATGTTTTGACAATAGCTTCAAAAAACTCAGAATCCAGGCCGAGGTTTCTATCTGCGAGACTTGATTCGCCCTCTGCCCACCTAGAGACTAGCCTCTCATCGAATGATGCACATACCACCATGAATGCATATTGATACGCCGCAACGGAGAACAGCCTGGAGCCTTCGTCGGCAAGGTCGACAGATGATACTGGGTCTGCATCGGATTTGTGCATGATGGACTCCACAAGCCTCAACCGGCCTAAGGATCTAGCTTCCTCTAGCCACCCCTGATCAATAATGGAGTCTATGTCAATAGCGTTCTCCTCGAATAGGCTCCTCATGTGTGATCTTGCCTGAGGTAGGAATGGGTACCTTGCCAGAACACTCGGGTTGGTGAGTGAGGGCGGCGAGGTCGGCATGGGCATGGGACACGTGGAAGCCCGACAGGGTTCTTGAATGCTCATGATGGCGCCATTGTGTGGATAGCATGAACAGGCACGACTTGCAAGACTATTTACTGCAGGTTCAAGATGAAGTAAGATCTGAATTCCAATGGGATCTTGAGGATGACTACGCAAACGCCAAATGGTTGGTCAACAGCCTGATAAGCGATAGTTTCGTTGAAGGCGAAGAAGGTCAATTCGATGCGGCTTGGCCTCTTGTGAAGTCTGAATTACTGTCTTGGTCTGGTAATGTCGTTATTGTCGGAGCGGCTGCACAGGCATCGGAAATAGAAGATGCCATGGCGAATGGGTGCAAGTTTCTAATTGCTGACGGATCTGGTGGGGTTTTCTCTCATATCAGGCGCCCAGACCTTGCATGGGACCTAACAGTGGGGGTTGTGACCGACGGGGACGGAGGTCAAGGTTTGATCGATGCTGTCAAGAGAGGCATCCCCCTAATCATCCACGCTCATGGAGATAACAGAAAGGAATTGGAAGCCTTGATCAGAATTATGGGCGAACAAAATGTATCTTTGACCCATCAGACTCCGTATCACATCAAAGGAATGAGGAATCCCGGGGGTTTTACGGACGGAGACCGAGCTGTCTGTATCGCACTTTCGATGGGAGTTAAATTCGACAGGATTGTGTTAGTTGGGACTAGGTCTGATGAAATCGGTCGCTTCTCAGGTGCAACTGACCCGATTAGAAAGTTCGAGAAGCTAAAGTGGATGAAAAGAATACTAAACAAAATAGGCTTTGATGACATCAAATGAAATCGCTCAGGGTCATTACTGTCACCTTGTCATTGTTGAGCAGTGAATCCACACTATCCTGCATCCACTCAACTCGCTGTCTAGTATACAAATCGATACCGTATTTGTCCATCACCCTGTTAGTGACACCAATGTACTTGGTTACGGCACCCGGTGAAACCGTGAGTGTCAGGTTTCCGCCGCAGAAGAGACGATTGTCTGAATCTGTAACACTTCCCAATCGCTGATAAAGATCATTTTTAGCCACCTTGGCGATGCACGAACCGCCAAGAGGGATTCTTCGATAAGAGGCGTTGCACTTGGTGCAACGGATCTTCTGTCTCGTGAATGCGACTAGGTTTCCCCTAATATCTCTCAGAAAATGAGATTCAATGACTTGTTTTGCGACTCTCTCCACTGAGACTGCACGAAGTTTAGATGCAAGTGAAAGCTGGGCATCCATCTTTTTTTCCATCGAAGGGAGGAGTTTGTACTGAGAGTTGGAGGGACCAGATGAAAGGCCAGCTGAATCATGAGTCCAACCATATCCCCTGACGTCCCCGGTGCCTCCGATTCGATTTTCCACTATGTCCAGCATATGTTTAACCTCGGATGGATGGGGTTGTGTTAGAGTTGCAGCATAGAACTCGGGCGGATAGACCCACGAACAATCAACATTCAGAGCCTCCTTGTCAATTTGGCTTGGTAACAATCGAGTTGTGAGGACCAGCGGGGCATCCATCTGACCGCCCCTGTTTGAGGGAAGTATGTCCTTTGAAAAGTTGAGCAGCCCCTCAAGGAGTAACATAACACAGTCTTCGTCGCCATCACAATTACGCCTTTTTGCCGCGTGAAATAATGGATGTGCATACCCTGCTGATGCGTCGCTCCAGCCAATTATTCTACATAGCACTCCACCGGAAGTGTGTGGGGCGAGGCCTATGCCAAGGTGCCCAACCAAGTCTCCTTTTGACTGGTAATTGTAGAACTTATCCATCCCGTATATTTTGGTGAGTTCATCGTCTACGAATCTGCAAGTCCTGGATAGGTGTGATTCAGCGTTGGATGACAGAATTATATCCTGGGGGAATATCTCAAGTATCTGCTCATCCGATACCAATTTGTTACCATCCATGTCTAGTTTGTATCCCAGTTGCACCAGTTTTTGCCAAGGAGTTCCAATTTCACTGGGGCGAAAGTGAGTCACGGGGACATCGATCATGTCGAATCTTGACGTCCCGTCTTTGTTTACTGAGACGTCGTGTAATGCTCTCAATATTCCCTTTTCCAATGGTTCGGGAGTTTGTAATCTAGATTCTAGCTGTCTGGTAGCCTTTATCGGTTTAGGCAGGGAATTCAAATTAAGTTTCTTCCTTGCAGATTCGAGTAGGTTTGTGAATTGGATATTACGCTTTTCACCTAATCTACGCTCGGTGTCCCTACGCCTTCTGACTTCCGTCCTCCCGTTACACGGACCGGCTCCGTCACCGTGATCATGACGGCATTGTATTTCATGAGTGTCTCTACCACAAACAGTGCATCTTCTGATGCTCACATCGACGCTCAGTGCGCCCTTGCCTATTTCATCCAACAATCTTTGAGGGCCACCGTTATTTCCTATGGGGTACAAGGCGTGGGTGAATTGCTTCATTTCCCTTCTCTGCGCCTTCTCCGGACGGCCCATCCTAGCCCCGATTCTTGTGGGGATTGAGTCCTCCCATCTGAAGCTGGATATTTTCCTGACTACCCACAATGAATTTTCGACGAGGTCGTCATCTAGTGTAATGAGTGCTTGATTCAATTCGCTTTGATTCGGTGGCCCGGGATCTAAAATTTCAGAAGCCGCTGCGTTCCCAATGGCTTCTGTTTCCTCTACACCAAGGTTTCTCTGTCTAGCTTCAGTTTCTGCTCTGATTCTCTTTTGGGTCTTCAGAGTTTCCAATTCCCCAACTCTCTTCTCTTCTTCTTCAACTAATAGCTTGGCTGAATCGAGTTGTTGGATTCTATCCATCGATATCTGTATTATGTCTACTTCATTCTGCTGGTTTTCTCCTTTGGAAAAAATTTCAGCTATGGGTTCCCAGCAAGTTTCAACCACAAGGTCATTTCCTTCTATTCTGTGCTCTACACCCAAAGACATGAGTGCAAATCTCTCTAGCCCGTATTTCTCTAAAAGAATCTCTTGGTGACTGTTCAGACCTTGAATCTTTACTGTTTCTCGGCTAATTGGGATGAGTAAGTTTTCGTTAGTAACGGTTGAATGTTTCACTGTCTCTGCGAACGCGGGTATCAGGGCAACAGGCAAATCTGACCACCATAAATTCCATGGCGGGGGTATAGCCGTTCCGAAATCTCTGGAGATCGATTTGACTTGCTCCCATGATAGATCTAATTGTTTCAACTTACGATTCCATTCCCTTTTCCTTCTTTCTCGATCACGTTTTTGTTCTCCACCCCGCATTACAGCCCCGTTGAACGGAAGTCCTCGTGGGAAGTCAGAACTATCTTGATCTATTATTGAGAGGAATCTTTCTAATTTACTTGGCATGTCGATCTTAGATGCCAATTCACTTGCCCACCAATCTTTGTTGTACCCTGAGGGAACAAGGCTCTTGTTATTCTCGAGAAACTCTCCATACCCGATAAGAATCTCACCGGCGTCCCAAATAACTGCAATTCTATCTTTGAGTTGGCTCCATTGCTCCTGAGTCTGAATTTTGACAAATGATTTATCCTCCAAGAGTACCATGGGCCCATCTATTCCAGATGTTGGAGTCACAGCACAAGCCTTGCCTGGTCTTTCAATTTTCATTTGAGTCCCCACTGAAAGGAATCCTCCCAGAGCATGCATAGTTATGGGATTCAATCCTGCGGCGGCTAGGCCTGTTGTGCGACTACGTCCGTATCGTAACCTGAAAGCCCCGGGTTTGGAGGGTTCGCCAAATACTGGCCTCCCTGCAATTATATCGTCCATATATCTTTCATCGGGTTTTAGTTGTCTATAATCGAATTCAGATTCTGCTTTCTGATTCTCTTTACCCTTAGAAGCGATCTTATCTATGAAATCCCAGCCCTCAACTCCCAATCTATCAGTGTGTTTTTTTATTTTTGGGGCTTTTAGACACAGCCCCTCTGCGATGACTAAAAGGACACCTTGGCGAATTCGGGATCCCTGTATGTTGGGGACCTCTCGATATCCGGCCACCTCGATTCTTTCAGTTCCCTCACCGTTCACCATCACAGGACAAGCCCGGACTATCATATCGACTTCTTCTGGTGGAGGTTTGTACTGTAAGCCCCCTCGATACAATCCGAATTCCTCTTTTACTCGTTCTACTTCACCCTCACTGGGACGGTACCTATCTATTCCAAGTTCTCTTCTTATTATGTCCCCAATCAAAACACCCATCGCCTGGGCTGTGCCTCCTGCAGCCCTGATAGGTCCACAGAAATCAATGGACAGGAATGAAGATCCGTCGCCATGATTACTCAGTATTCTTACTTCTCCTATACCCTCCAAAGGAGCAACCAGAACGGCTTCTGTCAAAACTGCAAGGCCGACCCTCAATCCAGTATCCATTGATTTTTGGAGGTCTCCGGTCAATTCGTGCATCATTTTGGCAGATTCTCTGGCTATTGTAATCGATGCCGATTCCCTGTCAATTGTGTCGAGCAGATCCCTTAATCTGTCCTCAATCTGAATTGGGCTGCTATCTTGATCGGGCCTCAGGTATGTGTCAAGAAGACGAACGGTCCTGCTCGCCAAATCCTTTGCTCTCGGGATCTCGACTTCCGTTTTGAAATCCAATCCCTTGGACCGTGCGGTCTTTGCTATTTCGTATACCCTGTCTGTCTCAGATTCCATCATTTCTAGATATGATTCATACTCCGACGAGAGATATTCAAAATCTTTCGGCAGATAAATTGTGTCAGTCATGGAAATCAACGTTGGTGTATTAGGTAAACGGACTCGACGGCATTATAACATTCGTAATATTTTGCTTTATATCTTGCCAATGTTCATTGATTGTGTCCTTTGGTTGATTAACAATGGTGCATGAGTTGGAACAAAACAGGGATCGGATGAGACGTCTAATCAGAGAGTTGGCGTACCTACATTCTCCGGATGAGCCCTTCACACTCGCGAGTGGTCGTCTGAGTCCACATTTCTTCGATATGAAGCCTGTGATGATGAATCCTGAATGCGCTCACATTCTCGGTGTGCTGATACATCAAATCATAGAAGACACAGGTGGAGTGGATGCAATTGGAGGGCTTGAATTGGGAGCAGTTCCCCTGACAGGAATAGTTATTGCGAAGTCAGGGAAAGGAAGCGACTTAAGGGGATTCATCGTCCGAAAAGAACCAAAGGGTCGCGGTGGTAGAAAGACCGGGAATCCCCCTGGGGTTGAGGGTTCGACCATCTCAAGTGGGGACAGGATCGTACTTCTTGAGGATGTTACAACGACGGGCGGATCTGCGATTTCGTGTGCAGATTTACTGGAAGAGATGGGATGCATCGTCACGGCCTGCATTACAATCCTTGACAGGGAAGAGGGGGGCGTTGAAGCATTTGAAAAAAGGGGGATACCGCTCATACCCCTGTTCAAGAAGAGCGACATTACGGGTGGATGAATGTCAAGTCATGTGATCGATGATGTTGACTTGCCGTATGAGGCTTCCAAGTTGATCAGGAAACCCAACGTGGGCCCAGAAGGTTATTTCTCAAATGATCTAAGAGTGGGCAGAATCATTTCGACCCATCATTATCCAGAGATGAAGAAGGCTTCTTACAAAATTGAAGTTGATTTCGGCCCCGTGGGGATACTGCGAACATCAGCGCAAATAACAAATTACTCAATTGAGGATCTTGATGGAAGGAGAGTAGTGGGTGCTATCAACATAGGCCATAGGGTTCTGCCAGGAGGTTTTGTCTCTGAATTTCTCATCCTCGGGGCTCTCCTTCCTGATGGGCGTGTCAAACTTCTAGAAGTATCTGATGATGTCCCTCTGGGTTCTATGGTCGCATGACCGCCAGACTCTTGAGTATGGGCTCTTCCCTAGCACTATGGCCAACCCAGTCGCCGTCTTCAATACATCAAAAGGAATCTTCAAAGCTGAAATATTCAGGGAAGAGATGCCGTTGACTGCAGCTAATTTTCTTAGGTTGGCGAGCGAGGGTTTCTACGACGGGTTGCATTTCCACAGGGTAATCCCCGGATTCATGCTTCAGTTTGGGTGCCCTCATTCAAAAGACCCCAATAGTCGAATGGCCGGACGTGGAAGTTCCCCGTACGGGACCATATCCGATGAGTTCCTTCAGAATGCTAAATTTTCTAATGATGTTGGTACCCTATCCATGGCTAACACAGGCAGGCCCAATTCCGGCGGCTGCCAGTTTTTTGTCAACACCGTACACAATAACTTCCTAGACTGGTTTGACTCAACTAGTCCCTCCCAGCATCCAGTCTTCGGAAAGGTTCTGGAGGGTATGGACGTAGTAAGTGCTATCGAGTCTGTTGGTAGTCGCTCGGGCCAACTCACAGAGCCAGTGAAGATGATTGAAATTAAAGTTGAGAACCTGTGATCTTTAAATCCAAGTTTGCCTTCTATAATTATTTATTAACTTATTTCAACCTGTATAGTCCATGGCTAAGCACCGCGCCGGCGATAGGCGAATCATAAGCATAAGTATACCTGAAAAGCTTGCATTGAAACTTGATCGGAAAGTGGGCAAGGGACGAACAAAAGGGAGATCTGCCGTTATATCAAGATTGATCGAAGAAGGTCTAGTCGCCCCCAAACCTCCCGCTCCAATCTCATCATCACCGACACCAGTTGTCACTGATCCTCAGGGAGATACCAGGGTTGAGGTGGATTCGATTGGCACAGTGGAGGTTCCAATAAAAGCCTATTATGGAGCACAAACTGCCAGATCAATGAAGAATTTTAACATCGGAGAGGATAGAATCCCGCGATCAGTCATCAGAGCCTTCGGCATACTCAAACAATCAACTGCAGAGATCAATGTCAAGCTCGGTGACATGAATGAAGAAGTCGGGGAATTGATATCCCGGGCTTGCGAAGAGGTAATTTCTGGTGCCTTGGACCCTCACTTCCCACTAAGGATATGGCAAACAGGGTCTGGAACCCAAACCAACATGAATGTAAATGAGGTAATTGCTAATCGTTCAATAGAACTTGTAGGGGGGGAACTGGGTAGCAAGGATCCTGTTCACCCCAACGATGATGTGAATCGATCTCAATCCAGCAATGATACGTTTCCTACTGCTATGCACATTGCTGCAGCCGAAGAGATAGAACATTGCTTGTTGCCAGCCGTAAAGTTTCTTAGAAATGAGTTGGAGAAGAAGGAGCTTGAATTCGACGAAATCGTCAAGATAGGTAGAACACACCTTATGGACGCAGTTCCTCTCACTCTGGGACAAGAATTCTCGGGCTATGTAGCAATGCTTGACTCTGATTTAGACAGGATCGAGAGGTCGAAGGATGCGCTGCTTGCATTAGCTATTGGCGGAACTGCGGTTGGAACTGGACTCAATGCAAAAAGCAACTTTTCCGAATTAGTTTGTGATAGAATCGCTGAGAAAACCGGTTTAAATTTTCATTCAGCAAACAACAAATTTTCCGCACTTGCTTCGCATGACGCCTTGCTTGAAGCATCTAGTTCCATGAACGGGCTGGCTACGAGCATGATGAAAATAGCCAATGATATTAGATGGATGGGGTCTGGTCCGAGGTCAGGTCTGGGAGAATTGTCATTACCGGAAAACGAGCCAGGATCGAGCATTATGCCCGGTAAGGTAAACCCAACACAAGCAGAGGCGGTGACGATGGTTGCTTGCCAGGTTATAGGGAATCACACCGCAGTTACCATCGGTTCCAGTCAGGGAAACTTCGAACTAAACGTCTACAAGCCCATGATTATTCACAATGTGCTGCACTCATGCAAATTGCTGACGGACTCTTGTAATTCATTTGCTATCAGGTGCGTTGCGGGACTATCCGCGAATAAAGACAGGATTGCAGAGCTTGTAGATAGGTCACTGATGTTAGTGACCGCGCTAAATCCCCACATAGGTTACGATAACGCTGCGAAAGTGGCCAAGCATGCACATGAGAATGGCTTGACCTTACGAGAATCTGCGATCAAAATGGGAATCAGCGGTCATGATTTTGACATGTGGGTAGTTCCAGAAGATATGACTAATCGAAAAGAATAGGTGGTTGTTACCAAGATCCCCGAAAAGAGCAGGTATGATGGGATCGAAAGGAAATCATTGATAGTCTGTCAGAGTGGACCACATAATGTCCGAATGGACAGGTGGGAGCAACAGGGGGCTGCCTATGGGGGAGCGACCCCCTGCTGACTCCGCGGTTGGGGTTCACCCGGGCCCGAGGGCCCGGGTGTTCCCGGGTAGATGATTTAGGCGCTACTTGTCCACCTTCATCATTTTCCGATTGTCGTGTAGTCTCCAACACAACCCCCGTTTACATGTTTAGTCTTCGAGTATTATCCTCGATTTCCTCAATGTCCGATGTCAGTCCTCCACGGATCTCTCCGCTCTTGTTCCCGATGCGTTTCTTTTCCGGTTTTTACGCCAGATTTTCCTCGCATTACGGTTCCAGGATTGTCTCCTCCCCCTTTTTCCGTAACACCTCTGTAGGATAGTTTTCCGGTTTGGTTTATGTTTTCCCCCCGAAGGGTTCGGTTGCGTTTTCCTCGGCTTTCCCTAAGATTGGATTTTCTTCCTTGCGTCAGATTTTCTTTTTCTTAGTTCTCCTACCTCTTTTTCGCCCACAAGCGAAAAAGTGTGTCCCCAGCGTTTTACCGCCGGTTCCACCGCTCCGATCTTTTAGATCGGTTATTGTGGCCCGCGGGAGGCGCCGAAGCCCTCCCACACCACTCCACCGGAGCGGCAAGGTCAACAGGGACGAAGGTAGTCCATAAATCTTTCTATCAATGGCTATCATTCCACCGGAAATAAGGGATTATCTACCTATATTTCTACTCGAGTGTTTACCCATTTTTCTCAATTCTTAACATTCGAAGCCTTTCGATCATCTCTGATTTATTTCCCATCGAAAACGCACCCATAGTAGATCTTCTGGACACTACGTCTTTTTCCAGAACAAATATCTTTCCAGATAAAAATCCCAAGATTATGTAACGGTCCTGACCGCTTACCGCAGTTAATTCGTCTCTTTCTCGGGTCCAATACACAGTATCATCTTGAGATTTCCATATACCATTCGTTTCATTGGAACACTTTGTTATAATAGTCATCTCTTCAGCACTAATGATCTCTGATCGATATTCCTGTCCGTCCTCTTGAGGTATTTTGAGGGTGTCAATGTATTCTTTTTGCGACAGGGCGATCCAATCGCCATTGTGCAGATAACCAACGCATGATACATCATCCGATATGTTGGTAATTTTACACGACTGGTCAATCTCGTATGCAGTACCAAGTGAGGTCATGAATGATATTCTGCCTTCAGGGGATAAAATGGATTTGACGACCGGGAGTTTAGGTGCCATATCTATGATTCTACAATCTCCATCACTGTCTAGGAGGTAAGCGCCAGGAGATGGTCTGCCCGTGCCTATCATGCAGCCCTCCCCGAAAATCTCCAAAGCCCAGGCTTTGGAATCCAGACTATGACTAGACATTATCGTGCCTGATTCTTTTTCGACTTCTGTTATCTTGCAGTGGGTGTAATCCCCAATTTCTACTTCGTAAACTGAAGACGTGACCCAAATACTACGTCCGTTGCAGACAACATAGTCAGAAGCGCCATCAAGTTTGGTTGACCAGCTAGATAACCCGGTCTCCATATTAACCGAAGTCAATCTACCACCATGTGCAACAATGAAGAAGTCACCACCGGAGCAGATATCAGATACAGATGGGTCAAGGGCGACTTCCCATCTAAGATTACCTTTGTCCAGCGACCAGCAAGCCAATGATCCATCTTTATCCCCGGCCACCATGTAGGATCCTCTCTGGAATATCGATGTTACTTTCGATGGTAGCTGTCTGACAATCGAAGATATATCCGAGAGGCTGTATAGTGAGTCCATTTTTCTCCTCTCTATGCATTTATACCATACAAATCACTAGTTTTGTCGGAAAGGTATCTGACAAATGGATCTGGTGATGGTGGGCTACCAGTTGCATCCTCGATTAATTCAGCCGGCTCCAAGATGCTCCCCTTGGAATGGATGTTTCTCCGCATCCAATTTAGCAAGGGACTAAAATTTCCTGTTCTTATTTTTTCGTCATGATCTTGAATTTCCTTCTTCGCAGCCTCCAATAATTGTGCTGCATAGAGATTGCCGAGCGTGTAGGTTGGGAAGTATCCTATTGCCCCCATGCACCAATGTATATCCTGCAGGACCCCCAATTTCCGATTGGGAGGAGTTATGCCGAGGTACTTCTGGTACAATGAATCCCAGAGGTCGGGTATCTGATCAACTTCAATGTCATCCTCGATCATAATTTTTTCAATTTCATACCTAATCATTATGTGGAGGTTGTATGTTGCTTCGTCAGATTCTGTTCTGATGAGGCTAGGTTGCATGATATTTACGGCTCTCCACAATAATTTTGGCGTCAGACCTTCCATATTTCCGGGGAAGCACCTCTCCCACAATGGGAATACCCATTCACAGAATTCGATTGAGCGTCCTATCTGATTTTCCCAGAGTCTGCTCTGGCTTTCATGTATTCCGAGGCCGCATGCTTTGCCCACGGGTTGGAATGCGAGTTCGGATGGTCTTCCTTGTTCGTAAGTTCCGTGGCCAGTCTCGTGCATCGACCCGAATAATGAACCAAAAGGCTCTGATTCATCGTACCTCGTGGTCCATCGTACATCATTTGGATTTGGGCCGCCGCAAAACGGATGCACGGACGAGTCTCGCCTGCCTGACTCAAAATTGAATCCAATGGCCTCTGAAACCTCTTGGCTTAGCATCTCTTGACCTCGTTTCGGCCAGTTTGAATCTCTCAGCCATTCCAAATTCGGATTTTTGCCCTGGCTAGATATTTCCTTAATCATAGGTGATATTTCATTTCGCAACCCGTCAAACAGAGGATCGAGCCTTGTAACAGTTAGCCCCGTCTCATATTGATCTAGTAGTGCGTCATAGGGAGATTTCTCATACCCCAAATATTCAGTCTTCTGTCGAGTCATTTGAAGTATTTTTTGGAAGTCTTGCTTAAATATTTCAAAATCGTCTTTTTCTCTAGCCTCCGCCCAGGAGTGATGGGCTTGAGATTGAAGTCTGGCGAATTTTTCCACAAAATCAGGTGGCAGGCATGTGGCTCGTTGATACATCTTTTTCGTAATTCTCAGATTAGCGGATTGTATCTCATCAAGCTTATCCGATTCTAATTCTGAGATTATCTCACCGATCTTGGGGTCTGTTACTTTCTTGTGAATTGTTTTGGATAGCCAAGCGAGATGATCGGCTCGACTCTCAGCACCGTTTTTTGGCATTATCACTTCTTGGTCCCAACTTAAAATGCTCCTGATTTGACTAGCGATTTCAATCTCCCTCATGCGAAAAAGGAGTTCTTGGTAGTAGTCCATGGTTAGTGCAGGCGGACAAAGCACATAATCGATGGTGTGAAAATAATTGGTAAGTTCAGTTTGCTCACTTTAGCATCATCCGTAATTCTTCTACTGATCTGAGTTCGTCAAAGTAAATTACCTCAAGCGCATCATAAAGCTCATTATCACCGATTGCCTCTATCATAGGGAGTATCGCTTCATAAGTCTGGCTGGCAGTTTTTTCTGTCCCATAAGCCTCATTGAGCATTACTGAATAATCGTAGGTATGAACGATTTCTGATGGGGCCCGCTCGGTTGTTGCTTTACCGTCTAATTTTACGATCGCTGATCTTACTGTAGCAGCATGATTAATCGACTCTGTAACTTCATTGGAAAAATATACCGAAAGGTGAGGACGATGAATTCCCGAAACATATGCAGAGTAGTGTGCATACATCGCAATCGCTCGCATTTCCCAGGCTAATGCCTTGTTCAAGGCCTCAATGATCTCTCCTGTGTCCATAACAGTTACCGATTGACAACAGGGATAGGGGCTAATGAATCCATTGGAAAAATGACTTGATTAGTTAATTGGGTCGAGTTCATGGGAATTATTGATGTCTAACTTCCATTCATTACCTTTCGATGGCGAGGGGCTCAAAGGTGAATGTCGCTGTCTCCGACAGGATTCTGCTGCACCTACTGAATAATTCGTTTCAGACAGAAATGCATACCGCGACCCCAGAGGTTACGCGACGAGGTATAGCTGAGGCGTGCGCAATTCACCCTCCTAACGTCTCTCGTAGCATGCGAGACTTGGTCACCGCAGGGGTCGTCGGACAAACAACACGGCAAGTCGTAGGAGAGTCCCGGAGACAAAAGACATGGCACCTCACACCACTGGGTGTAGAAGTTTCTGCAGCAATCAAACATAAACTCGAAGAGACAATGGTTCTTCTTAGGTCACGAAGCGGCGATCTGCTGGAAATACCCGCATCTCAAGCTTCAGAGCGGCTAAGGGCTGACTTAGACATTTTATCCATATTGATGCATGCGCAATATGAAGGGGCATTGAATTACGGCGATATTAGATTCGGTCCGGTACGAAAAAGGAAGGTGCTGCCCGGATCAATAAAAATGATGGCGGGAGCTCATGCGACTTATCACACGAAGCCGCCTCAAACGAGGGATATTCATGGTAGAAGGCGTGAAAAGAAGTTGTTAGACAGATGGTTTACCAGTAGTTCGAATATTTGTGTCATAACAGGTGTAGCTGGTTGTGGAAAAACTACTCTGATATCAAACTGGTTTAGCACGCAAGAAAAAATATCAAGTGACTATTTAGTGATGTATTACCCTTGCCAAACCTGGGATACAGCAACAGGACTGGCGACCAGTATCATCCATAGGGTCCTGAATCCAAGTGGTGTGTCCGGGGAAGACCCTTACAACCTAGTCTCAACCCTTCCAACTCCCGGTAACAACCTAGATTATGATTTGCTCAGGAGAAGGCTGGTCGCAACCATGATTGACGAGAATGACGAATTATCCAAGAAGCAAAAATTGTTCTTAATTCTTGATGATGTACACAACTTAGACAAGAGTGGTAACATGTTGGTTGGTGCGATGATGCAAGTTGCCGAGGCGTCTGAATCGAAGATAGTCACGATATCTAGGGAGTGTCCAAATTTCTACGATCGAAGGGACGTCCTTACGCTTGGAAGGGTCCATGAAATAGCATTAGAAGGACTAAGCCAGATAGAACTTGAGGAATGGATTGCAACAATGAACCTCGATGATTGGATCTCATCGAAAATTCTCCACGAGCGAACTGGAGGGCACCCCTTAGCAATTGAATTATTAGAGATGTATGGTGAAATAGAACACAGAGACTGGGTAAAATTCCTAGATGCTGAGATCGTTGAAGTGTTGCCGGCAAATGAGAGAATGATTCTCATGGAACTCGCCAAATCGGACAGGCCTGTACTCTGGGAGGAATTGGCTAGAGCCACAGGGATTACCGGGGGGCCGCCGAAAACCCTCATGTCGAGAGGCTTGATGATTGAACTGGATGGCGGGATGTGGCTCCACGAGGCTTTAAGGAGTAGACTCAGGATGTATGTTTTCGACTGACTACGCGTGTGTAGATTCGTAGAAGGTCATGTCATGTGTCTGTTAAGCCACTCATCGAAGTACGGTTTAGGTGCAGCTCCAGTGTGTTGATCTACAGGCTTACCGTTATGGAACAGGACTAGATACGGAATCCCTCTTACTCCATACTCTCCGGGAGTCACGGGGTTCTGATCTGTGTTTACTTTCGCAATGGTTATTTCGCGCTCATCAGCGATCGAATTCAACACCGGTGACAATGCTCGGCACGGCCCACACCATGGAGCCCAGAAGTCTACCAATACCCACTCTGAGTCGGAAATGACCGAACTAAAGTCAGAGTCGGAGGCTTCCACTACTTGGCCCATTGTTGTCCAAGATCGCCCCTCATGTATGAATCCTTGCTGAGGCCCGTATGGGTCAAATTAGGACTCAATTTTAGAAGACTTGACAACCAGATCATGTTGAGGTGCAATTATTCATGCTCATCGCGCCCTCTATTCTCACCGCAGACTTCACTCAGCTTGGAAGTGTGCTAGATGATGCATTGAAGGCCGGTATGAGTTGGATACATCTAGACGTCATGGACGGAAACTGGGTTGTTAACAAAACCATAACCTTTGGACCCGCTGTTATCAAATCGATCAGGGAGAGGATCGGTCCAGAAGTTTACCTGGACTGCCATCTCATGATAACGAATGCTGAAGAAACATGGATGCAGTACGTTGAAGCGGGTGTTGATATGGTAATCTTTCACATCGAGGCGGTTGACTCCCCGAAGACTTTGATCAGAGCAATTCGAGAAAGTGGTACTGCGGTTGGGATTGTCCTTAATCCCGACACAAGTGAAGAGGAGGTCATTCCTCACCTTGAAGATCTGGATCTGGTTCTGGTTATGTCTGTCGTGCCGGGAAAGGGCGGTCAGTCGTTCATGCCTGAAGTCAAGGACAAGGTCCTAAGATTCAAGTCTGCTATAGATGAACAAATATCAAAAGGGGGTAAGTCGACCAGAATCATGATAGATGGGGGCATAAAATCACATAATATCGGCTTGGTATCGTCTTGGGGAGTTGATATTTCCGTTGTCGGAAGTGGGTTGATAAACAGCAAGGGCACCATATCAGAAAATTATCAAAAAATTATTCGAGAGTTGCCTTAATCATACACTGATAGGCTTCAAATCTGATGGCTACTTTTGATGATCATGAAGGGGGAGGCTTGGGTTAAGTCTGAGATTGAAAAAATTGTACCAGATTCCCTGGTTGAAATCAACGATCTGCACGGAACAGGAGATCATTTTCACGTTCGTGTGATATCAGACACATTCATTGGTATGATGCCCCTCGAAAGACAAAGACCCATACTCGATCATTTCATGCCCTTCATCAAGAACGGCACCGTTCATGCACTGGATCTCAAATGCATGACCACGGAACAAGCTAGCAAAGCAGGAGACACTGTTTTTGATCCACATGGAGACGGGGAGAAGCAGTTTCTTGGAATACACATAAGGAGACCAAAGGAGAAATAGGAATGACAGAATTTAACTGGACACCAGAAGAGTTGCAAAAAATAGTGGAAGAGAATAGTGTAGTACTATTCATGAAGGGCACGCCCGAAGCGCCTCAATGCGGATTTAGTAACCGTGCGTCTTCAATAGTATCTCAACTGGGTGTACCATTTGCATCCGTAAATGTTCTGTCAGACCCCAGGGCCAGAAATGCACTCAGAGACTGGTCCGGATTTCCTACAATGCCCCAATTATTCATCGGCGGAAAGTTAGTTGGAGGCTCAGACATTGCCCTTGAGTTGTTCCAGAGTGGAGAACTTCAAACACTTGCTGCCAGTGCGAATGACAATGCATGAATACAATCTCACTAACAAACTCACAGCGGAATTCATAGGGACCTTTTTCCTAGTACTCACCATTTGCACCGCCGGAGTGCATGGTTTGGCCGGTATTTTTGCTCCATTTGCGATTGCCTCTACATTAATGGTCATGATTTATGCACTGGGGCATGTATCAGGGGCGCACTTCAATCCGGCTGTGACGTTAGGTGTCTGGTTGAGAGGGGCATGCGCGGACAACGAGGTTCTACCTTACATCGGCACTCAAGTTATTGCGGGGATCTTGGCAGCAATTGTTTCTCAAAATGCACTGGTTTCTGATCCGAACCCTAACCTCCTCGTTATGGATGCCTGGCAGGCTTTCACCGCAGAATTTCTCTACACGTTTGCCTTAGTCTTTGTAATCCTCAATGTCGCGACCAGTGAGTCAAACAGCGGTAATGGATATTTTGGGGCCGCCATAGCATTTGTAGTGCTAGCCGGCGCATTAACAGTCGGAGAGATTTCAGGTGGCTCATTCAACCCAGCCGTGACCAGTGCGCTTTTGACGGCAGATGTGCTGAAATTTGAAGATCTTTGGTTACACATCGTGCCTCAGGTCTTGGCCGGCCTCATGGCAGCGCTAGTTTTCAGATCCATTTCTCCTGTGGTCGCAATTGATGATGATTGATGTCCTGCAAGGTTGCATATCTGTTTAATACAAATAAGATGCCTCATGGACAAGGGTTTCAAACCCACCGGGGTAACAAAGATGGTGGATGAAACTGTCAAAGTCAGGAAGTTGATGGCCGTAGCACTCATTGGTGCAACAATGATATCATTCGCGCCACTGATGTATTCTTTATCTGGATCTGGGCCACTGACCGGGGCTTTCTTTAGGATGTTATATGCGATGCCGGTGCTTTGGATCTTGTCAAAAGTATGGACCTCGGAAGACAACAGAGGTGGTGCGGAGAGGTGGATGGCCTTCTTTGCTGGTCTCATTTTAGCCCTTGACTTCATCACATATCATACTGCGATAGACTGGGTTGGAACCGGCATAGCCACCTTGATTGGCAACTCTCAGGTTATCATCGTGACCATCCTCAGTTGGTGGCTACTCGGCGAGAAACCCAATCGGGCGATTATATTGGCACTTCCGGTGGTATTGGTTGGCCTAGTTTTTATTTCGGGACTTGGGGACAATGCTGCATACGGGGAAAGACCCGGTGCAGGAGTACTAGCAGGAATATTCACTGCTATTTTCTATTCCTCGTTCCTTATAGTATACAGATATGCAAACAAGTCTCTGGCACCTGCCACGAAACTCCAATTTGAGTCTACTACTGGTGGTATGGTCGGTCTCTTGTTCCTTGGGTTGATTCCTTTGCAAAGCTTGAATGTCGAACCAATAATTTTCACGCCCAGCTACCCTTCGCATGCTTGGTTGCTTTTGCTAGCAATTATGTGCCAGTCCTTTGGATGGTTGGCAATCACATACTCCCTTCCAAGACTCCCGGCAGCGCATACTTCCTTTGCAATCCTAGTTCAGCCTGTTTTGACAATAGTCTGGGGGGTTTTTCTTCTCGGGGAGGATCCATCGCTACAACAAAAAATAGGTATGTTGCTCATCCTCATTGCAGTGATTGGTGTTACAATTAAGGGTGCAGTGGAGGCTACCGAGGAGGAAGTTTAGGTGTACAGGGCAGAGACACAAGCGAGGGGATGGGATGCACTCAGCGAGAACCTCAGTTCCCTGTACGTGCCTGCTAAGAACTTCTCACATTGATAACCCTTGTGAAGGCTTACTACACCAAGAATGCTGCGAATTATTCAACAGTGAGGACTTCTGGGCCACCATCACTCATCCATACAGTGTGTTCAAACTGTGCGACGTTTCCCCTGTCGACGCATCTTAACGCTGAGTAAGATTCTAAGAATCTGATGCTTGTTAGTTTTTTTATCAACGCATTCCACTTTTTCCTTATACCGACGGGATCCTCGCCTGGGAATGGCTTCTCCAATAGCGAGTATGCCCATCTTTCAGCGAACGGGAGAGTTGAATATCGCTCCTCTATATAACGTGCCATTGTAGCGCCCAGTGGCTTAAGTTTCTTCTTAGCGACCGCTTTTCTGACTGTGATATTCCCTGTAACTCTATGAATGTTTGAAGACGTGCCGGGTTCTATATCCTCTATTTTCCCTGATTTGCCAGTTGTATTGAATGGTTCAATTGCATAGAAGGAATTTATCTCAGGGCCGCCTTTGAAGCCTGGATTTGTCTTTCCACAATCGAATGAGGGTACTGAAACACCAGCATGTAAGTTCCATCTTTCCATTTTATGTCCGCAAAGATTGGTGATCGGCTGAAACCCGGCATCTAGATGTATTTGTTCAGCGGCTGCACCAACCTGGGCCCATGTGCTTCCAGGGGTCATTGCCTCTATCGAGGCGTCTCTCGCATCACGTGCGGCTCTAATCTGATCTGTGTGATTGCCGCCATTTCCTACTTCCACTGTCAGGGCATTATCGGCGAGAGCGCCCTTAATGTGAACTCCAACATCGAGTTTGACCAAATCCCCGTTCTGAAATATCATTTCATCTTCGAGTCCCTCGGGCTTAGAGAGCATCGAGTTGGTGGTGTAATGCGCTGCTATGTCATTAACTGAGATTGTAACGGGGAAAGCGGGGGTTCCTCCGTGCCGCCTGATAAATCTCTCAGCGGAGTCGATTAAATCATCCCATGATTTGCCAGCGACAATCTCTCCCTTGATCCCCTCAATAGTTCTTCGTGCGACGTGCCCAGCGTCCTTCCAGAACTTTAGATCAGCTTCATCCATGCTTCTATTACCTCGTTCTCTGGAACAATCCCTTTCCTCAGTATCTCCGGCCGCCGAGGCGCATTCGGGGTGATCTCTGAGGGATATGATATCAAAGTACTGGGCGAGCCGCCGGTACAAACTGATTCGATCCAGTGTACTCCAGAATCTCGGCCGCCTAGTTCAAGAGCCGCGACGGAGCAGGAATTGGAAGGAATTGTGCCGCTTTTATTCGCGCTAGTTGCAGATAAGGGGCCCGTGATGGTGACGAGCTCTCTGGCAATCTCGTGATCTAATATCCGTATCGCGAGACCGGCGGTTCCTAATCTAGCGTCACACTCAATGCTTGGTTGTAGCAGGACTGTAAGAGCCCCTCTTGGAAAGAAGGAAAGGAACTCTTCCAGGTGATCTGGAATTTTCACAAAATCTGACGCTTGAAGGAGGTCTAATACACCCAAGGATACAGGTTTCTTATCTGATCTATTCTTAACTTTGAATAACAGGTCTAGTGCTTTTTTTTCAGGCAAACACCCAACTGCTGGTTGTGTTGAAGTGGGGTACACACAAAGCCCACCGGATTTTATCCATTCGACCTGTTCTTCCAATCTCATCACCTAAGGTGCCGCCTCAGTGCGGGGGGTAAAGAATTAGAAATAACGACTATAGATCCAATTTTCCTATCCAGATTTGATTGATGTGTGTGACGTTGTCTTATTCGTTGGATTTCATAGGCAGCATGATAGATGTTGAACAACGGAATCAGAAAAAGGAGTTTGCCACGACTACGCTCATCCCACATTCTGCTCGTCATCTCCGAGCCATCCTCTGCGACTATGGCGAGTGAAAACATCCTCTGACCCAGTGACCTAGAAAAGAATATGCCAGTTGTTCGAAAATACAACCAGAAAGATAGGCTCAGAATGGCAACCATCGCGACCCAGTAATGAATGTCCTGACTGATTATAAGATCGATATTCCAAATGTTCACTATTCTACCTCTGGTCAATACCGTAAGTACAGCCGACATCAGTGTCATGTCGATGACAAGCGCGCCTGCTCTTCTTCCGGCACCGGCAAGTATTGTCCCCTCGGGCATGGGCCAGTTTGACTTATCCTGCTCCGCTACCGCTTGCCTTGCCAGATTCAATCCGGACTTGTGAATTGAAATAGGACTGGAGTGAGGGTCATTCACGATCCAATGTGACAGGATTACATCTCTGAAGGTTTGGTTCCATCCACACCTATTTTTTTGATACAGGGATGAACAGAGGTTAAACCGAAATTGATTACAGCCTGATGTTGGTAGCCGTGTTCTTCGGGTGGGGTAAGAAAGCTAAACTTACGATATCCTGTCCTCTGTGTGAGCAATCGAATAGCGCGGAAAGTTCCGTCTGTATTAGATGCGGTTACAAGTTAGGACAATCGAACAGTCTACAACAAGATGATTCGCTTCAAAAACAGGCCAGTGACCTATTCTCAGCCCTTATGGAAGAGGTGGAGGATGAATCACAAGAACCCCCCATGGTTGATTGGAGTCAAACGACATTCACGATGGATGACGTGACAATCGATGTTGCTCAGTATGACGATTCAGAGGGTGTAGAGTTGTCTTCTAAGCCAAGTTTTGCAACACAATATGACGAAATGCCGGATGACGCAAAGAAGATTTTGCCCTCCAAAATAGATTCCGAAGTAAAGGCGGATACCAGCTCCAATTTAGATACAGTAGACGCTGATGAAAACGGTCATGAGGACTTTGGGGGAGATGGGGCGATCAGTGAGAAAACCCCTGAGGAAACCGCTGAAGAAGGTCAACAGAAGGATTTGGCCACATCCGAGGTCGAGGAGGTTTGGGAAGAAGAGCCGACCCAGACCGAGCCAAGACAGAGCCCACCTTCTGAAGAGTCGATCGACTCACACGGAATTGAGCATGATGATGATTTTCATCTTGAATATCTGCCCATGGTAGAGGCCGTGGCCGACGACGATCTGCCCATGGTAGAGGCCGTGGCCGACGACGATCTGCCCATGGTAGAGGCCGTTCTGGCCGAGGAGGGAAACAACAAGGAAGTTGACATAAATGATATCGACACAGATCCTTGGCCTGAAATGGATGAAGACGAATTACTGTCACTTACAAATGCTGAGTTACGGTCGATGCTTTCCGGCTTGGATGCGCCAACCAACGGAAATAAAAAGGAGTTGGTAAGCAGATTGGTGGAATTCCAAAAAGAAGGTCCTCCAAGCCGGATGGAGGAAGACGCCACACCGGCTGACGGGTCTGAAGATTTACTGAAAGAAGAGATTTCCAGCGGGCCCGAATCGGGATCTGATATGCAAAACGAAGAGGGGTCGCCACCAAGTATTGATGCGAACATCGGTTTAGATTTTGAGGCCAGTGTTGATTCAGAGATGAAGGAAGTAAACCTCACCATAGAGCCACATTCAGTGGACTACAGTGGTGAAGTTACTGAAGATGAAGTTAGGGTCTCATTCTGGCCATGGCCTCAGGAAATGCCATGGACCGAGAGGGACATTGCAGTCAAACTCAAACAAGCAATGGAAGAAGCAAAAGCAAGGAAGTTAGATAGAGCCCGCGATCTACTGGATGAGACAGGCCCGCATTTAGGCGAGAGGACCCGCCTTCTGTTCCCGGTATGTCGGCTCTTACAGGCACTGGGAAGGGGAGACAAGGTCAAGGATATAATTGCGGATGCAGAACAAGCCTACCCAGCAGACCCCGCTGTGTCGGACGCGAGGTATCGTCTAGGAGTTTAAGATGGGAAAAAGGGCTACAGCATCCATACGCATTGATGAATCCCTAGTTCTACGGCCAGCTGGCCCCTCAGTTCTGGAGGATCTCCGAGAAGCATTTGAAGAAACATGGCCAGATGTCAGCAGAGCGATGCCTTGGATTAAACAAGATGACGGGCTATCTGACCAAATCTCACTTTTTCTTGAAGAAACTGAACGAATGGGAAGGGCAGGCCTTCTCCATCATTGGATTATGATCGACCCGCGGTCAGATCGTGTAATGGGCCTAATTGGATTTGACAGGGTCACCCGCTCAAAGAAAAGTGACTGGAACCTGGGATATTGGGTTCGAAGTCTTGATCAGAAAAGGGGGGTTGCAAAGAAGTCTATTGGGGCTGTTCTAGATTGGCTAGGCAGAGGCCAACCAGTTGTTGTCGAATTAAAAGTGGACCCGAACAACCTCGCCGGTCTCTCGACTGTGATGCACGCCCTCCGGACATGGGGCGGAGTAAGGGATACAAACGGTGACTCATCAATAACAGTTGCAGGATTGAGGACTAAACATCACTGCTACTTAATTGAGGTCAGCGATTTATGACAGAGTCAATTGAGCCTGTTCGGAAGTGCGAGGTTGAAAGGTAAGGCCCATTTCGGATGATCGAGGTGCTGCCATGTCACGGCGACCAGTGCTACCAGATGAAGATCAGTCCGAGACTGACGAGTGGCTTCAAGCACTACGCGATGTCGCTGGTAAAGACGGCGTTGCCAGAGCCAGGTTATTGTTGCACGAGGTCCTGGGGGAGGCATCGGACCTCAATATTCCAATTGCACCAATTTCCCGAACCCCCTACCTCAATACAATTCCAGCGGAGTTAGAAGATGCCTACCCAGGAGATGAGGATCTTGAACAGACCTTCCAGAATCATGTCCTGTGGAATGCGGCGGCCATAGTTTCAGACGCAAACAGGAGAACTGATGGTATCGGGGGTCACATCTCTACTTATGCATCATCCTCGACAATTTATGAAGTGGGTTTCAATCACGTCTTCCGCGGAAAGAATGCAGGAATTGGAGACGCTCTGTATATTCAGGGACACGGCAGTCCGGGAATATATGCCAGGGCATTCTTGGAGGGAAGGATCGATAGGTCTCAATTAAAGAATTTTAGAAAGGAGGTGGATGGTGGAGGTTTGTCCTCATACCCACATCCCAGATTGATGCCAGAGTTTTGGGAATATCCGACAGTATCTATGGGCCTAGGACCATTAGCTGCGGTGATGCAAGCAAGGTTTTGGAAGTATCTAGAGAACAGAGGACTTGCTGACACATCAGAATCACGAGTCTTCTCGTACCTGGGTGATGGGGAAATGGACGAGCCGGAATCCATCGCTTCCATCGCTATCGCAGGCAGGGAGGTGTTGGACAATTTGATTGTGGTTGTTAACTGCAACCTGCAGAGATTAGACGGTCCGGTCCGTGGCAATTCAAAGATAATTCAAGAATTGGAGGGACTTTACAGGGGAGCTGGTTGGGATGTAATTAAGGTCCTGTGGAATGAGGCTTGGGATAAACTACTGAGGGATGATGATTCGGGAGTTCTTTTACAACGTCTCGAAGAAATAAATGATGGTGATTTTCAAAGAATGAGTACTTTGGACCCTGAATCATTCCGATCTGAATTCTTCAATGGATCAGATGTGCTCAAGAGTATAGGCTCCTCGCTGTCCAATGCCGATATCGCATCGCTAGGAAGAGGAGGTCATGATCGAAGAAAGGTACTCGCTGCTTACAGAGCGGCCGAGGCCTCCGATCGACCCTCTGTGATATTGGCTCACACTGTGAAAGGGTGGGGGATAGATTCCTTCCTAGCCAGAAACTCTACTCACCAAAAGAAAAAATTAGACCGGGACTCACTGAAGGAATACAGGGATTCTCTGGGTATCATACTTTCAGATGACCTAATCGAAAAAGACCCCTTCGTCAGATTAGAGGACGGTTCTGCTCCTTTGGAATATTCAAAGGTTCGAAGAGCAGCACTAGGGGGGCCCCTGCCTCTCAGGAAAGTCGATTTTCAACCAATCGAAATGCCTGATTCTACCGCTTTTTCCGAGTTCGATTCCGGGACTCCCAAAGGTCAAAGATTCTCCACGACAATGGTATTCGTTAGGATGCTAAGAAATATGATGAAATCTGAAGTTGGCGAGCGCATTGTCCCCATCATTCCTGATGAGGGTCGTACATTTGGAATGGACCCGCTGTTCAGTGAGTTCGGAATATTTTCACAGACTGGACAGAACTACACCCCGGTAGATCACAAGATGTTGATGAAATACCGCGAGTCGGAATCAGGTCAAATAATGCAAGAGGGGATCTCAGAGGCCGGAGCAATGGCCACGTGGACTGCAGCAGCGACTTCATATGCACACGCTGGCGTTGCAACAATTCCATTCTACATATTCTACTCCATGTTCGGTTTCCAACGAATCGCGGATCAGATATGGGCTGCCGCTGATTCACGCGCCCGGGGTTTCTTGATGGGTGCGACAGCCGGTCGTACCACCCTGAACGGTGAAGGTTTGCAGCACCAAGATGGCCATAGCCTACTGATAGCATCAACAGTACCTTCAATTCGTGCGTGGGACCCTGCGTATGCATATGAACTGGCCGCGATCATCAAATTTGGACTACAAGACATGTTCGTAGACCAGAACGACTTCATGCACTACATCATGCTCTATAATGACAATGAGGGTCAGCCACCGAAACCCGAAGGGTGTGATGAAGGGATCATACGAGGGGCTTACTGTCTAACAGCGGATGAAGGTTTTGACGGTCCGTTGGTGAGGTTACTGGGGTCAGGCCCGATATTGAAAAACGTAATTTCTGCCTCTGAATTATTGCAAGCCAGAGGGATAAGAACCGAAGTATGGTCAGTCACATCCTATGGGGAATTGCGCCGTGAGGGGCTTGAAGCAGATCGCCGCAGAAGATTCGAGCCAAAACAAAATGATGTCTCCTATGTTGAAGCCTGTTTCGGGGACGGTGTGCCGACTGTAGCGGCATCTGATTACATCTGCGCGGTCCCAGATATGATCCAGAAATGGATGAACGGCAAGTATTCTACGCTCGGAACTGATGGATACGGGAGAAGTGACACTCGTGAGGCGCTCAGGCAGTTTTTCGAAATAGACCCAAACAATATCGTATTAGCATCCGTTTCGGTACTGGAAGCAAATGGAGACCTTCCTGATGGATCAACAACAGCCCTTGCAGATGAATTCGGCCTGGGTGAGAGGAAAACGGATGTCACCAGTTGACTTTTCAATCGTCTACGAAGCCATCCCACATTCTCATATATTCTATGAATCGGGGGCTTAGGTCAGCGTCTGCAAGATGTTCCTCACTAAATGGAGGGCGTCGGTTTTCACTCGTAAAAACACGAAGCGGCCAATCGGGATATGCAATTCCAGCTCGGCCCACTCCGACAAGGGAGGCACCTTGTCGGAATGCTTCGTTAACGTCTTCTTCAATCCATATTGATCCGGTAGTAATCAGAGGAATAGAGTCCCCTAGTTCATCTGAGAATATCTGAGTGAGCGGCTTTTCTGTGGATTCTATTTTTGTTCTATTTCTTATGTCCCAACACGAAATATGCAAAATGTCCACATCCTCATCAACGAGCATTTTTGAAATTTTCAGGCTATCTTCAATACTGATACCACATGATGGGTGTTCAGGAGATAGTCTGACGGAGATTATGAAGTCCCTGGGTACATTCTTCCTTATTCTACGGACAATCTCAAGCAGAAACAACGCTCTTGCATCGAGGGAGCCTCCCCATCGGTCCCGGCGCTTGTTGGTTTTTGATCCCATAAATTGGGTTATAAGATACCCGTGAGCACCATGTATTTCCACGCCATCGAATCCGGCTTCACTGCATCTAACAGCGGCATCGACAAACCATTCAACTGCAGCTTCTATTTCAGGTCCAGACATAGATCTTGATAAATTCGTTGAAGATAGGTTGGTGCTGTTATCTCCACTTGATATTGGTACTAATCCCGTTATTTTTGACGGGGCCCTCATGCCTCCGTGAAAGATTTGGACGAGTCCAAGTGCCCCGTGATTCCTGATCCTATTGGCAAGCTCTGTCAACCCCGGAAGCATCAGATCTGAATGTACGCCCAATTCACCGTCCCATGACTTGCCGCTTGGATGTACAAATGCCGCTGCGGTTGTAACTAGTCCGAATCCGTCTCTGGACCTCCTTTCCAGCCATTTGATCTCGGATTCAGAAAGGGTACCATCATCGTTGCTTTGTTTGTTGGTGAGAGCTGCGAGGACGCTTCTATTGCGTATCTCTATCCCAGATCTCGGTAATATTACTGAGTCGCCCAAATTTCTCATAGACATGGTATCACTAATGAAGGAACAGCCTCTTCTTGGTAAAAATCATAGAAATCCCATGCTCGTTGGCTGCCAGTATAGAATCAGAGTCGCGCATTGAGCCTCCGGGCTGTACAACATGCGTTACACCTATTTCGTTAGCCGCATCAATGCCATCTCGAAAAGGGAAGAATGCGTCGGATATCATCATAGATCCTTTTGCCCTTTTTCCTGCTCTCCTTGCAGCAATCCGAACTGCTTCAACACGGCTTGTCTGACCCGGTCCGACTCCCACTGTGGTGAAGCCTTTTGTTGTACTCTTTACAAGCAGAATCGCATTAGACTTTACCTCAGAAATCACAGTAGTCCCGAATTTAGCAAGCATCATGTCTGAATTAGAAAAGTCCGTTTTAGTCACGCACTCTGATGAATCCCAGTCTATTTGTGGAGGGCCTTGAGATTGTGACAACCACCCGCCTTCTATCTGCCTGAGTGTCACTGAGGAAAGACGTGGGGACATGGTAGCTAGAGTCATCATCCTTCGATTTTTCTTGGTTGACAGGTACAAGAGCGCGTCGTCATCATATCCAGGTGCGATCATGCACTCAAAGAAATGGTCCCCAATGGCCTCAGCAGTCGCCATTCCAACTTTTTTACTAAATGCCACAACGCATCCGAATGCGCTTTCAGGGTCACTCGTGAGGGCATGTTCCCACGCCTGCTCTTGTTCTTCATGAATTGATGCTCCAGAGGGGTTTGTATGCTTGATAACCACGCATGCATGCAGTTTTTCGAAGTCAGGAGTGCTTAGTGATGTTACCAGCTTCAGGGCGCTATCAAGGTCTAGGTAATTATTGTAGGATAACGGTTTTCCACCATGCTGGATGGCGGCAGCAAGGCTGTTGGGTGATGGCTTACCAGGAAAGAAGGCAGCCACTTGATGTGGATTTTCTCCATATCTAAGTTTGACTCCGTCTTGGGTTGAGATGTGGCATTGAGTCGGGATTACTCCTTCAGTATACCTCGAATCTAATTCAGTGGAAATCTCGCTGTCATATCTTGATGTGACCTGGAATGCCTGAAGGGCTAATTTTCGGCGGATGTTCATGCTGATTGCATCAGGGTTACCATCGGCATGGGCGAGATGATCAACCACCATCTGGTATTGATCCGGAGATGTTACGACTAACACGTCCTTGTGGTTCTTCGCAGCAGAGCGTATCATTGTGGGGCCACCGATGTCGATCATCTCGATTAATTCGTTATCATCGACGGGCGGTTTCCTTTGTGCAGTCTCACTGAATGGGTAAAGATTGACACAAACTAGGTCTATGCTCCCATATCCTAGATCTGTCAATGTCTGCATGTCTTCGGAATTGTCTCGTCTAGCGAGCAGACCTGAATGGACTGCTGGGTGCAGCGTCTTGACTCTTCCATCAAAACACTCTGGATGATTGGTTATGTCGGTAATATCCGTTACTTGGAGTCCTGAGTCCTTGAGTTTTCTTGCCGTGCCTCCGGTTGAAATTATTTCCCATCCGAGGTCTGATAGTTTTTGTGCGAAGTCGACAACGCCCTCTTTTTTGTAGACGCTGATGAGGGCTCTCCTCTGTGTCATGGTACGCTGTGATCGAACAGGTCAATGACGGTTGGGGAGGATCATTCCCTCTTGGCACTGACAACCTGATCGATTCTAAGCATGGAAATTGAGGTTTCAACAGCAGCCTCAAGGCTAGAAATCACACTTGACACAGGATGTACGACTCCGTCTACAAGGTCTACATCACCGCTTTTGCTTATTCCGTATTCTTTGTCTACCTCTTCCCTAGATTTGGTTCTCAACTCCAAAACTGCATCAAGCCCTGTCCTTCCAGCGTTGGCTGCTAGGGTAAATGGAATAGTTTCCAAAGCCCTGGCAAATGCCTCCATTGCAAGCCTTTCTCTGCTTGGCTCCTCCAAGCTAGATTTTCTAATGTCTGATGCCATCCTGGCGTGAATAGACCCGCCTCCAGTGACCATCCTGGGGTCGCCTTCGATCGATGATATTGATCTGATTGCATCATGTAAACTCCTGATTGTTTCTTCAGAGGCGACATCGGAATTTCCACCTATGGAGAATGTGACTAATCTAGTAGAGGGGCAGTCGTCTATTTCGATTACATCCTCCACTTTCTCAGTTGAAGGCCTTCTTGACCAAATTACTTTGCCGGCCCTCCCAATCATCTCCTTTTCGATGTGGAAGATTCCATCAATGATTGTTGAGTTGGTGCACAACGCTACTTGTTCGATCTCGGATGTATCTAATTCTGATATCACCAAGGTACCTGATATTGTGAGATCGTGAAGTATGTCAGGATCGACTTCTCCTCCACATAACACCAATTTCGCACCGGATTCAATTATAGATTTTGATATGAGCTTTTTACGATCTTGCTCTGCATCTATGAATAAGTCGAGGTTTTCTGAATCGGTAATTTTTATTTCCGCATTTCTGGACATCTTCCTTATTTTTATGTCATTTCTGATTACAGCCACCGTCGGATTAAGCAGGTTGTTTGGGGCGTTTTGGTTTGGTACTCGCCTCCTCAACACAACTCCCCGTACTAGCCTACTATCGAGTTGAGTCCCAGATTCACTTTTGTACATGCCAAAGTTATCTGGACCTATTTGATCCCCACTTTCCCGCAGAATTGACCATGCCTTTGATAGCATGGTCGAGAAATGGGCAACATCAATGCTTTTCCCGGTCATAGCCGTTATTGCCACATCAGTGATATCATCATCACTGACGGGGAGTGCTCTGGTACTGATTGTAGCCTTACAGATAACCATTGATTTCCTGTAGCCATCAACTACAGTAAGCGGGTGAAGGCCTCTTGACAGAAGCCTTGCTGCCTCCTCCAACAGCGCCCCACAGATTATCATCGTCCCAGTTACGCCATCTCCACTCATCTCTTCCTGGGTCTTTGCCATGGAAACCATCATCTTCGCAGCAGGATGTTTGACGAGTAATTCTGATACTATCCTGGACCCGTCGTTGGTTATTGCAGTATTCCCATCTGTTTTGTAGAGCATCTTATCGAGTCCGCCGGGACCATATGTTGGACTCAAAATGTCGGAGAAGACTCTTGCTGCTGAAATCATTTTTTCCTGAACTTCTGTCCCTTCTACAGTCTTGGTTTGTCCTTTAACAATCCTGACAGGGGCCGAGTTATTGGTTTCCGACACGTCTATCCCACTTACCAACCCATCAAAAAATCTGCGAGATAATTACCTTCGCCCTTTTCTTCCTTTTCTCCTCTTTGGCCTGTTGTTTCCGATGCGATCGTTACGATTCCATTCACGGCCGGCCCTAGATTTCCACTCCTCATCGCTGAAGTCAAGACTGGATTCTTTACTCATGCTCTTTCTCATGCTTCTCGGTAAATCTTTGACTGATTTGACATCGAGTTTTACACCGATTTGTCTCTCCAACCTGCGTATATTTTCACCACCTGGACCGACTACGGCGCCAATCGCTGACTGGTCAACATAGACCTCAGCCGAGGTTTCTGTCATGAACTTCGCGTGGCCTACAGAAATTCCTGTGAAGCGGATAATCTGTCTCTTGAGTTCGTCCGCAGCCATTTTCATGGCTGGACTTCCCTCAGCGTCCTCGCTTCTGACTGGTACTACTGCTATTTCACTGCCGAATGCAAACATTTCATGTGTGAGGTCTCCACTTGGGAATCTTCGGATCTCTATCACCGGACGAGACAGATCTGACTCCATCCCGGTCGGCGCCCTGACTACCATCTTCAACTCAAGAATCTCATGGACTACCCCTTTCTCGATGTGGATGACAGTATCCAAGACCTGGGATATCAAGCCTAACTCAACTTTGCCTACCAGCCGCTGTATAGCCTCAAGTGCGCTGTTAGCATGTGTGACGCCCAGCAAGCCAACACCTGCAAGTCTGACATCTCCGAATATTTCGAAGTCCCTTGACCTCCTCACCTCATCGAAGATTACGAAGTCCGGTCTGACCAAGAAAATGACCTCTGCTGTCTTTTCCAAGTCGCCCTCTAACGGAGCATATTGGGTGACTCGTTCAGGGAGCTGTAAGTCACGTGGAGCTTCCATGGTTTTGACCATCGCACCGACCTCTTGATCTAGATAGGCGGCTATTGCTTGCGCGAAAGTCGTTTTACCCGAGCCGGGCTTTCCAACCACGAACACTCCCCTGTGATGATCGGAGAGTCTCCGCCTCAATTCTGGATCTATATCATAGTCTGACAAGGAGAGGTAAGCAACTGGGCGCACCACTGTTATTTCCCAAGCATCTGAAAAAGGTGGCCAGGCACATGTAACTCTAAGGTCGCCGATTTGAAGGATTCTGCACCCTTCTCGCTCAATCTCGATGAAGCAGTCAGATCGCTCTGAGTGTTGTTCCACCACCATTGAAAGTTGATCTGATAGTTCGCTCACTTGGGTCTTCGACCAAACGTCCTGGCTGATTGTTTCTAGTTTCAGATTGCTGATGTGACCTCGTTTAGCCCTAGGGGGACAGTCAGCTTTCAAGAATGCAGTTGATGTGGTATCATCTCTAAGAATTTCATCCAAAGCATCAGGCAAGGGCGGATGATCTCCAAAAGCCGCCATTCTACACACCCATTTCCGTATTTTCTATATCTCAGTTTAGTACCTTTACACACCATCCGAGAGAGGCGGTAAATGTCGATGCTATGAGGAGAGATGAAAATAACGGCCAACCCGCAGAACTCGAATACAGATGTACTTGAATTCCAGTGGCAATGATGAATATTGATGCTTCTACGGCTTGCTGTTTGCCTAACTTTGCGCCACTCGTTATTGTTAGCCAATTTTTTGCCAAAGCGACCAAACCAAGACCGGCTAACAGTATGATCATGTGCCCGAGAACCCAGGCAGGGAGTGATCCGAAGGCACCAACAAGTGTGTCATAGAAGCCACCAATGATGGGCTTGGCAACATTGACCATAACACCCGGAAAGGCAGCCTATTATTGAGAGTCTCCCTAAATCCACCTTCTCCCGTATCTGGAGCGCATACGTTATTTCATATTCGGTTGTCGGCCGTTCGTACTATGCTCGGCTTCCTTCCCACACACTTGTTGGAGCGTTGTACACATCATACGGGACCAGAAAAGAGTGATTCGCGGTTTGTGCTTCATTGGATGCGGGCGGCTCTGAGGTTTGATGAAAACCCAACTTTTGACGTCGCAAGGCATATTGCATTTCAGAAAGGGCTCCCACTTGTGGTGTATCAAGGAATCGACGAACGTTATCCATATGCTTCCTACAGGCATCATAAATTCTTGATGGAAGGCTCTCGGGATTTGGAGAGGAATGCAAAAAAAATTGGCGTAGAATACTTCCTCCATGTATCGAGACGTGGTCATAGAGATCCCGTTTTGAAAATGATGGCTGAGGGCTCCGCAGTCATAGTAACCGACCTAGTTGATCTTGATCCGTGGTCCGATTGGACCGAATCAATCAAAGAGCTGCGTCCAGTTATCGAGGTCGATGCTCACTGCATTCTCCCAAGGCAGGTTTTCGGGAAGTCCCTTGATCGTCCTTTTCGTTTCAAAAATGCTACAAAACGCCTTATGAAAGCCCGTATGGGCCTAAGATGGCCAATCTGTGACTTGCCAATCAAGAAATTACCTGACGGCTATACCATTCCTTTTGACCCTGTTTCGGCGATTGAAGAGTTAGAAAAGGACGGTGGGTTGGGCATCTTTTCTGAGTGCGATATAGATCCTACAGTCGTCCCTGTAAACGACTTAATCGGCGGAACTGAGTTTGCTGAGAGTAAGTGGGAGAAGTATATGCAAGAGGGGCTGAAGAAATACCACAGGACGCGTAACAATGCGGCTGACCGTGAGGGTGTAAGTGGTATTTCACCATGGCTTCACCATGGTATGATCGCCGCGACGAAAGTGGTTAGGGATGCAATCTCATTGGGTGGGAAAGGTCCTGAAAAATTCCTTGATGAAATGCTCGTCTTCAGGGAACATGCGTATCATCATTGCCATGAGATAAAGGATCCAAAAAGATGGTCTGCATTGCCTGAATGGGCAAGAACGTCATGGAGGGAAAGGCTGGCCCCCACAAGTCCTCGGGAGGTCTCTGTGATAGAAAGGGGGGAAACGGGAATTCCCCTTTGGGACGGTGCGCAAAAAGGACTGCTGCGACACGGAGTGATGCACAATAACGTAAGAATGACCTGGGGTAAAGCGATACCTGGTTGGATCATCGACCCAGAGGAAGCCATGGACGTCACCCAGTCGTTGAATGATCGCTACGCATTGGATGGCCGTAATCCAAATTCCGTGGCTGGAGTAATGTGGTGCTTTGGTTTGTTCGACAGGCCGTTTGACCCGCCATCTCCGCATATGGGGAGAGTCAGGGGGAGAAGCACGGAAACGCACGCTAGCAGGGTAGATATTGACCGTTTCTTGAAGTGGGTATGCGCACCTACAATGGGAGGGGTTAGAGAGTTCGCAATCGTAGGTTCTGGCATATCCGGGTTGTTTGCCGCTATGATTCTCCGAGATCTAGGGCACGAGGTCAAACTATACGACAAAGGTAAGCGTCTGAGTGGCCGGCTAGCGAACCGACTAACTTCGGATGGATCGAGCTTTCAAATTGGATCAACCCATATCGATGGTATCAGACCTTGGATGGCCAGATTCCTTGGTGAATTCGATTTGGGAGGACCCAAGCAAGAAGATATGTCAAGCAACCGTGCTCCGTTGATCGACATCCTACACCATTTTGCAGGCGAACTGAGCATCAATTTTAACACTAGAGTCCGCTCATTGCATCAAACTGAAGAGGGTGTGACCCTCAATGCGATAGTGAACGACGAGCCCATCGAATTTCACCACTCAAACGTATTAGTTGCAATACCTGTAGAGCAAGCAATGGACATTATCGACGTTGATTTGTTCAGCGGTCGTAGCGAGGCATGCTGGGTGGCTTGGGGGCCGTCTGAAGTAGTTCCAGACAATTTACCCGCGGGGTGGAGTGTCCGCAATTTGACCAACGGCATGATCGAAGTGAGGCTTTGTGAAAAATCCTCAGCCCGACACGTGGACGAAACAAAGGATCGAATGGCCTCGATGGTTCCTAGGGAAATTGGTCTTCCCGACGATGGATGGTCTTCCCATCTCTGGAGATACAGCCGGCCTGTCTCTGGCCCAGGCAGGGTCATTCATCACGGAAATATTTCTTTCATCGGCGATGGTTTTGGAACGCCACTCGGGACGATTGGTGGTGCATTGGATTCAGCCGCAAGAGCAGTGGCTGATATGCACCTCAGATCAAGTGAAAAGGGTCGTAATGGACACTATTTGTCTAAACAGACTTCGCTCAACGAATGGTGACTGTACACAGGGATGTATATTCGTGACTAGTCCTGCGCAGTACTGTGCAGCGCCGTCAAAAGGCTACCATGATCCTTTTTGCTGTGGCATTCATATGGGGAATGACCTTCATTTGGATGAAGCAAGCCCTAACAGCTGCAGACTCTGTTTTACCCGAAGCAGACGGCAAATGGGTGGCAATGCACTTCGTGGCCGGCAGGTTCCTAATCGGGTCCATGAGCACAGTGATTTTCCTTCGGGCTTCCAGATCAGGGTTTCGCGATAAGGAAGTATGGATGGGTGGTGGCACTCTCGGATTAATTCTGATACTTGGTTTCTTAATACAAATGATAGGATTGACAGGGGTCACTCCTGCTGTTTCCGCCTTTCTAACGAGTTTGTATGTCGTATTCACAGCCGTGATCGGAGTGGCAATTGGCAGGCAGCGTTTCACTGCATTTATGTTTGCAGGGGTCGTTTTGGCCACCTTCGGTGCTGGATGGATATCCGGACCCCCCAGAGTGGAATTCGGAAAAGGGGAATGGCTGACTGTGGCCAGTGGCTTCTTGTTCGCACTTCACATAATTTTCACAGACAGGGTGACGCGAGCTGTTGACCCTATCCAATCCACCGGGACGATGATGATTACCGTAATGATTTTGGCAATATTAATTCTGGTAGCTGACCCGATGGGGTACAGTTCGAATTCTTGGAAATTTGACACTCTAGCCTTGTTAAAGCACATCGAATACCTAATCCCCCTGCTTTTGTGTGGATTCTTCGGCTCATTCATAGCCCTAGCCGCCTTGATGAAGTACCAAAGAGAGATTTCCCCTGTCAGGGCTGCCCTCGTTTATGCATTTGAGCCAGTTTGGGCGGCCGTGGTAAGTATAGCCACTGGAATGGAGGGAGAACCGACGGTATGGCTATTTATCGGGGCCGGTGCTCTATTGGCAGGGAACCTAATTATCGAACTGGAGCCCAGAGGTGAGTCATGAACGGAAGTGTAGTATCTGTAAATGTGAACCCAGACGGAGGAGTTCCAAAGATGCCGGTCTCTTCAGCGATGTTGGGAAAAGACGGCGTCGTGGGTGACAAGCAGAATGACCTTCGACACCATGGAGGACCGGACAGGGCTGTTAGTCTCTATTCACTGGAAGTAATTGAGTCGTTGGCAGAAGAAGGCCACCCTGTCCGTCCGGGCTACGCTGGGGAGAACATCACGATAAGCCATCTGGACTGGAGTCTCATCCAACCCGGAGTGCTGCTCAAAATAGGGGGGTCAGTGGTGGAGATTACTGGGGCAGCAGTACCATGTGCAACGATCAAAGGTTGTTTTTTGAATGGGAATTTCCACAGAATATCTGAAAAGCGGAATCCCGGTAGTTCGAGGTGGTATGGTAGAGTCCTGACTGAAGCAGAGGTAGTCACTGGAGACCCAGTAGTTCTTCTGAAGTAGGACATGAGATTTTCCTCGTACAAACCTCATTCTGATATACGAAGTTGGGGTCCCTTGGCACCAGGCAGAGGTACCCGAGCGGTCAAAGGGGCTGGGATGAGGTCCCAGTGCGTAGTGCTTCGCAGGTTCGAATCCTGTCCTCTGCACCACCAATCTTCCCTATTTTGATGAATGATCATACATGCCGGCCATGGTTTTAATTGGTTGAATGGTCAGGCACGTACATGCGTACCGTAACGGCTGTGTCAACTGCTTTTTTGATGTTCATTTGCTCCATGGCTGGATGTATCGAGGCTTTAGAGGACCTCGGCGAGATAATCGGCTGCTCGGACGAGTCCGCCTCGAACTTCGACCCGGATGCCACATCCGGATCAGACGACCTGTGTCTTTTCCTTGAGAACGAAGCCAGATTCATGGCTGTAATGGGGGATGCCATGGCAGCCGATCCCTCCAGCTACCTGCTTGATTCCGATAGCGGGGTCTCAGGAGTCGAATATAGCATGTCGATGAGCGGAAACGACCCCGATTCGGGGATGAGCGTTTCAATGGAAATGTTGTCTGTGATCATGGTTGACCTGGAGTCGCAGTCATTGTACAATAGGACCATGATATCGTACATGGACATGATAAGCATCGACACCGAGATGGTGTGGAGCGACACTGACATCATGGTAACAACAAGCATCGGAGGCCCAATGGCATCCGAGACCGGGGAATCCGGCACAACCAGCTCGATCAGCAGGGATATGTCCCCCGATCTGGAGGAGATCGTCAGGATCGCCTCGTATGGCATGACGGGCATGATGGGCATGGAAGACTTGCTCATGCCCGGCGGGTTGCCTGATGGAGATGACCACGACGACCGTGAGAGAGGTGACGACGAGGATTGCACATCCGACGAGGAGGATTGCGGAGACGGAGAAGATCGGGAGGAGGATGATGACGAGGGTGATTTCGAGTGGTTCGATCGTGACCAAGACGGTTTCGTGGAGATGGGAGAGATCGAGTCGTTGCTCTACGAGGATCCCTCGATATCCAGCGAGATGGCTGATTGCATAATCGATAACGTGGGCTCCGTCTTTTCCGACACTGACGAGAACGATGATCAAAAACTCGATGAGGATGAGTTCTCTGACTTTGATAACTATCTGGAAGATAATTTCGACATCGACAGGATGTGCGGTGACGGCAACCATCTCACAGAGGATATGATGCCCGAGGGCTCGAGCGTGTCGATAACACATGATGAGGAGACCGGAATTCAGACCATGGTCATGCAGACCGTGGACGATACCGGCGACATGGCGATGACGATACGCCTCCATGAGGACGGCAGCTTCCACTCCTATGAGATGGACATGCACAACGATGAGGGCATCATGACGATGTCCTTTTCATACCTCACGAGCGAGATGGTGTCGATACCCGAGATAGACTTCACGCTGGACAGGACTGCGACTCCAATCTTCGTCGAGGTGGAGACCATGATGGTCTGCGATAATGGAGATCTGGTGGATGTCTCGTCTGTAATGGATGGATGGTGGGATTGCGATGACGGTTCCGACGAGTCTTTCGTTGATGACAGGGATGAGCACTACTACGTGGCGCATTGGGACTTTTGTGAATGGGATGAATACATTGTGGAAGATGGATACATGGAAGAAGGGTACCTCTGCTGGGTGGGAGACCTGAGTGATCTGTCGGTGACTCAGATTGAAGAGCTTCAGGATTGTGAACAGTCGGAAAATGGGTGTGAGACTGAAGTCTACTGCGAGGAATTAGACTACGGTTCGTGGGAATGCGCCTACTATGACATTGACATCAACGAGGATGAGGGAGACGGTCTTGATTGGTCGATGTACCATTGGAATGCGTACTTTGATGGGCACTGTGAGTGGGAGGGCAACCCAGACGACGAAAACAGGTGGTCCTGTATGGAGGACATAAACCACTCAGACTGGGATACCTGGTGGTACTACTGTGAGAACCACGACGAGGATTGGTTCTGCACAGATGCCTACGGGCAAGATCCGGACCACGAGCACTCAGCAGACAACGTCAACTACAACGAAAGCAATGCCTCGGAGGAGGATCCATCCTGGGTGGATGGCACCTCTTGGGAGCTTTACCCTGGTGGGCATTGTGAGTGGGAGGGCAACCCAGACGACGAAGAAGACAGTTGGTCCTGCAAAAGGGCAGAGTGGGATAACTGGTGGTTCTACTGTGAGAACCACGAAGAGCATTGGTTCTGCACGGATGGTCCCGGACAGGACCCCGACCACGAGCACTCAGCCGATAACGACAATTATCCTGAAGCCGATCAAGATGATGAAGAGATTTGCATCTGGGAGGATGAGGACGGGATCGTCCACTACGATTGCGAGGAGGAATCCGAGGACTACGACATCCCGGTTGTCATGCATGCGCACGTTGTAGGTCAAGTGCTCAACGCTCCGATAGCCGACTTCGAACTCAGGGTGCTGGACTGCGCTGAAGACGATATGGATGCCGAGGATGACATGGAAGATGATTCAGATCCTGTATGGGGCGATTGCACGGTCGTCATGGCCTTCCCGTTGAGCGGCGGCGAGATCGACGGCGTCGTGGTCGACTACGTGGACAGCGATGGGGACGGTATGATCTCGAGCGGAGACATCTCGATTGTGAGCGGCCCCGTCGGCGATTATGAGATTCAGCCCTATGACATGTGGGCTGGAGAGTACTCGGCGGACTCGGCCCTGATTGGGCAGGAGCTGCCAGGCCTTGGGGCGTTCGTGGCTGTTATCGGTCTGCTGGGTGCCGCCCTGGCAGGTCGAGAGAGGGACGCTTGAGAAAGCGATAGGTTCACGGACAGGTGTGGGCGTGACCTCGACATGTCCGTAGCACAACTGATCGGCAAGGGCCTCCTGGCGGGAACCATAGTAGCAGCAGCAAGCGAAATCGCAAAGAGATCAGCAATTTTTGGAGCCCTTGTTGTCTCAATCCCTCTGACAAGCATCCTAGCAATGACGGCTCTGTATCACGAAACCGGGGACACGCAGAAGGTGGTCGACTTTTCGGAATCTGTACTTTGGCTTCTCATACCATCCTTAGCACTGTTTGTCGTTCTTCCCTTCATGATAAGGAGGGGTTGGGGATTCGAAATCTCTCTGGTTACCGGGATTCTGGCCACGCTTGCAGCATACGCCATCGGAGTCTGGTCTGCTCAATCCATCGGGGGACTCAGATAAAAGGGGGTCATGAGGATCTCTGAAACTCTAGTTTCGGTTTTTTAGGCGACAGTATGTGTGCGAGAACGAGGAATTCCGCCGGAATTGAGATTAAAATCCCACAACAACACAACTCCTCATCACCGTTTAAAATTCCCATAAGGAAAAGTAGAGTTGCAGCCACCCCGGTGATCGCAGAAAAGACAAGGGGGAACTCTGAACCTGAATTCTCGACTCCATGAGATATCACGATGGGTTCCGGCGGTCTTTCATTTTCAGAAATCTGAACTTCCTCCTTCATATCCCTGTGTCGTAGGCAATACCCTGTGTCACGAAACTCGACCGCGGTACAGGAACTCACCATGCAGTTCCTCTTACCCATAGAACTCGGTTCCTATGATGGCATTTATTCCATTGGGCGGCATATGGTGCAAAGGTATCGTTTTGATCTGTTTGGCACGATATATGCCAACTGAATTCTTGAGGCGAATTATCGAAGGAATTGAGTACAGATCTGAATACTGTAAATCGGATTCAACTTTCCGGATTCCGAAGAATTAACACCCTCGGTACTCAGGGAGGCCTGACAGTGCATGGGCGGGAGTCACAATCGAGTCAAAGGTTCGGCGATTGTCCGAGAGGTTTCCACTAACTTTGAGGATGCCATCTCAAACCACTTTGGGACCAGGGTACCAGACTATCAACAGGCACAGGGCGCCCACTCATCATACATTGCTGCCCTCCGCGCACACGGAACTGAGGTAGAGGTACTACCAGAGTTACGAGGTTACCCTGATTGTTGCTTCGTCGAGGATGCGGCTGTTGTAATCGATAAGACTGCGGTTATACTGGCACCTGGGCATCCAAGCAGATCGGGAGAGGTCGAAAGTGTAGCTGCCCACTTAGCCGAGACGATGGGTACGATCAGGTTGGAAGGAAACGGGACGGTCGATGGTGGCGATATAGTCTTCCTAGATGACACATTCGTGATTGGCAGGTCCAGTCGCACAGATGCCCTGGGTGCAGAGTCGTTATCTAGAATAATCAAGAGCTTCGATTACAATGTTGAGATACTGAAGGTTCCTGACAGCACACTGCACCTCACAACAGTCTGTTCCTCTCCAAGGGAAGGCACCATCGTTTACTCCGAGGGGGACATGGACGCATCTTCATTGGATGAATATGCAGATGAGTTAATCGCAGTCCCTCCTCAAGAGTCGTATGCGGCAAATACTCTAGGATATCCCAACGATAGGGTGATCATTCCATCAGGTTTTCCGGAAACAAGGAAGCTTCTCCTGGATGCTGGTTTCTCGATCACCACCGTGGATATGGACCCAATAATGCAAGCGGACGGATCTTTGACCTGCCTTTCGGTATTTACCGGGTGATTTATTGTCGAGTGATCTCCTCTCATGATTGATTTTAGCCCGAGTTGATGCCCCCC